>Ga0182030_10003135_pt1 | contig 35244 bp, 28 predicted proteins | sample 812S3MmetaG_FD_121299 | JGI IMG/M metagenome (GOLD analysis project Ga0182030, IMG submission 121299) | Permafrost microbial communities from Stordalen Mire, Sweden - 812S3M metaG (Illumina Assembly) | ecosystem: Environmental > Terrestrial > Soil > Wetlands > Permafrost | place: Sweden...
CGTTCAGCATCACGCGCTCTGACGCCGCGCTTGACGCGCTCATCGCGCCCGACGCCAAACTGAAAACCGTCGCCTCGGGATTCGGCTTCATCGACGGACCTGTTTGGATCAAGGGCCGGAACGGCAACGAGGGTTATCTGCTGGCGAGCAGCATCATCGACAATGTGGTCTACAAGGTGACGACCGCCGGGAAAGTGTCGGTGTACCTCGAGCAGGCGGGATACAGCGGCAAGGACTTCGCAAACGATGGAAAGCTCGCCCTGATTGGACGTGCCCACGTGCTGTTGATGGGGCCGGGTTGCACGGGCGTCGATCGGGAGGGGCGTTTGATCTGGTGTGCCGGCCAGGATCGCGCGGTCAAGCGCCTGGAGACGGACGGCACGCGGACGGTGCTGGCGGACGGATTCGACGGCAAGCGTTTCAACGGCCCCAACGATGTCGCGCTGGCGGCGGACGGCGCCATTTTCTTCACGGACTCGGACGTGGGCCTTCGGGGTGGCATTCACGGCACGCTTGCGCAAATGCCGGATTCCGTGTGGCGATGGAAGGACGGGAAGCTCACCCTGGCGGTGAGCCGCGAGCAGCTCGGCGACGAACCGAATGGCATCGCGCTGTCGCCCGACGACAAATACCTTTATTTGTCCGCTGGAACGGTGGGTCCGGATCCGCGCATCATGCGCTATCCGGTCAAACCGGACGGCAGTGTCGGACCCGGGGAACTGTTCACGCGGGGGGCTGGAATCGGCGACGGCATGAAGACGGATCCCCGCGGCAATCTCTGGTCGACGGATGCCATGCCGGGCACGGTGCGCATTACCTCCCCGGCGGGCCGCCTGCTGGGTTTACTGCACATGCCGACGCTCGGCGACGCGGAGCCGCGCAAGACGAATTGCGCCTCGAGCCTGGCGTTCGGCGGTGATGACGCGAAGACGCTGTACATCACGGCCTGCGAGCACATCTATGCGGTTCCGCTGCGGGCGGCGGGGAGCCTGGAGGGACCGGACCACTAGCCGGGAACCCGAGGCGCCCGACGCGAGCCGACTTTCACTTCTGCGATAGGGGTGGATGGATGACCCCGGGGGAATTGACACGTATTTTATACAGCGCTTCGCAGGCCGTGATGTACAGCCCCTTGCCGTCGCTGTCACCGAAGGCGAGATTGGTGGCGCAGATCTGGCGCTTGGGCTCGCCGGCGGGGATCGGCATGTGGATGGTGCCCAGGTGCTTGCCGTCGGGGGAGCTGATGCGAATTTCGCCGGGTCCGGCGCCGCCGCTGCTGTAGAGATCGCCTCGGGCGTCGGTTTTCATGCCGTCGGCGATGCCGGGGCCTCCCTCAAAGAAGACCGCGCCGGCGCCCAGTGTGCCGTCGCCATTCACCGCGTAGCGCATGACCTTCTTGAATCCGGCGTTAAGATAGAGGTATTTCTCATCGGGCGACAGCGCGATGCCATTCGGCCAGCCGCCCAAATTGGTTTCGTTGATGAGCAGCGTGGCGTGATGATCTTTGGCCATGAACACGCCGTTGAACGAGAGCTCCTTGGCGGGACTGTTGCGACCGCCGCGCAGACCGAAATCACTGTCGGTAAAAAAGGCGGTGCCGTCGGAGCGTACAACCACATCATTGGGGCCGTTGAAGCGCTTGCCCTCGTATTTGTCGGCGAGAATGGTGCGGGCGCCATTGGGGTCCAGGTGCCCATGATCGTTCTCGAGGCGCACGACGGTCCCATCGGGCGAGGCGCACCAGACGAGCCGGCCCTGCGGGTCGAGCGTCTCGCCATTGGGTCCGATCATGAGGACGGCCACCCGGCCGCGGCGCGTCTGCGTCCCGGCATTGTTGATGTCCGAACCGCTGTAGCCGGCCTTCTCGAGGAACACGGATACCGTGCCGGCCGGGTCCCATTTGTAGATCACGTTGGCGGTGAGATCGCTGAAAAGCAGATACCCCTTGCCCTCGGGCACCCATACGGGCCCTTCGGTGAGGCCGAAGTCGTCGGCCAGCAATTCGAGTTTGGCGTGAACGGAAATGAGGGCGTCGAGGGCGGGATCCAGGCGTTCGATGCTGAACGGGCGCGGTCCCGGATCCGGGGGCATTTGTGCCTGAGCGGCCTGCAGGCCCATTGCGGTCACTAACAGCAGACGTCGGGCGACGGTCATCATGGTTGTCACCTGTGAAGTTATTGGGGTTTCGTGGGGCTGGGGGCACCGCGATGCCCGAATTGGACGGATTCAGCCATGTTGGGAAATACATGGGTGCGCGCTTTGATGCGCCAACCCTTGGCGGTCTTGACGTAGACGTCCTCATAACCGCCCTGGCGTTCGATGGTCGTGGGATTTCCGCCGACGCCGAGCGCCAGGAGGATGGACCTGCCGACGGCGCCGGTGGGGGTGGGGGTGATGACCAGGTCGACGATGACGTGGGTGATGCCGTAGCCCATCATCGTCTTCGGGTCCTTGCATCCCTCGGGTGTGCCGCCGTCGACCTTGGCGAGGGCTTCGCGGCCCTCGGCGTAGCGCTTGCCGGGCTCGCCCCAGGCGGGGGACACGGCGAAGTAGCCGTCGTCGGTGTACAGGTCGGCGTAGTCGTAGCCGTGGTTGGTGCATTGTTCGATGGCGAAGGCGTAGCGCGCGGAGAGTTGCTCGATCTCGATGTAGTCGAGCGCGGTCAGTTTGATCGGCGTCACCGGCGCCTCGGCGGCGGCGGTAAGTGCCACGGGAATCGATGCGCCGAGCAGGACGCAGAGCGTCGCGCTCAAGGGGCGAATTCTGGCAGGCAACGAGCGCATGGGGGAACCTCCTTTCATGGGGGATCTGGGTCGGTGGCCGCGAGCGTCACCCGGCGCTGAAAGCGCCAGGTTCCGCGTTCGACGACGAATTGGTCGTGATACCGGCCGGCGTAGGTCAGGGTCGGCTTGTGGTCGACCATGCGCACGAAGGTCCATTTGGACACGGCGGTGGCGTGGTCGCCGTCGATATCGATGATGGCATTCGTCATGAGGTGAAAGGCGCCGACGTTCAGTGCGGCGAATGCGGGGGCACTCATGGCCTTCCCGACGGCGGCGGCGATGGCGGCGGGACCTTTGAACGTGCCGAAGCTGCCGACCCATTCCCCGTCGGCGGCGAACAGCCGGGAGTAGGCGGCGTAGTCGCCGCGATCGAGTGTCCGCCCGTATTCGATCATCAGGCGCCGAATGTCCTCGCGAGCTTCCAGACGGGCGATGCGGGCGGCCAGGGCAGGCTCGGAAACCGGCCCCTGCGCGGCTCCCGGCATCGGCCGGATCGCGGCCAAGAGCACCAGGGCGAGCGCAGCGCGAGCCGTCGGTCGGGTCATGCGGGTGGATCCGAGGCGGGCGGCCGGGTGATGAGCTCCACCCCGGTCTTCAGTTCCAGGGCTCGTACGAGCTCGCTCACGCTACTGCCGCGGGGCAGCGTGGATTGAATGTCGAGCCACAGGCGTCGAGCGGTGTCCACGAGCGGCAGGGTGAGCTTCAGGGACTCGGCAACCTGCAGGGCGATGGTGATGTCCTTCATCATGAGATCGAGCTTGAACGGATCGTCGAAGCGACGGGTGAGGATGCGCTGGGCGATGTGATTGCGGGTGATCCACGACATGCCGGTGGACTCGTTCAGCACCGTGGTCATGATGGCGGGATCGAGGCCATAGCCGGCGCCGAGAATGAGTCCTTCCGCCGTCGCCATGAAGGTGACCGCGGTGATGAGATTGTTGATGGACTTCATCACGTGGCCTGCGCCGATCGGACCTACGTGAAAGATCTTCGTGCCGAGCAGACCCAGCACGGGCAGGACGCGTTTGACGGAGTCGGCGGAGCCGCCCACCATGAAAACGAGATCGGCCGCAATCGCCCCCGCCTCGGCGCCGGACACGGGTGCATCGACCATGGCCACGCCAACCTTCTCGAGCTCGACGGTGATTTCCTTGGTGTACCAGGGTTCCGCCGACGTGGTGTCGAGCAGGAGGCTGTGCGCGGCAAAGTCTTGGATCAGACCCTGGTCACCGAGCACGGTCTCCCGCACCTCGCGACCGGACGGCAGCATGGTGATGACGACGTCCGAGGCGGCTGCGACCTCCCGGGCATTGGCGGCAATCGTCACGGCGGGATGGGTTTCGCGCAGCCTTCGCGCGGCGGTCACGTCGATGTCGAAGACGGTCATGGTAAGTCCCGCCGCGGCGAGATGGCGGGCCATGGGCAGGCCCATGACACCCAAGCCGATAAAGCCGATTCTGCGCTTCATGGAGTCGATTTCCTCGTCGCGTCAAAAGGTCCGACGCAGCGACACCGAAAACTCGCGGGGCGGTGCCACGGCGCCGGTGGTGTCGAAGCCGGAGAAAGGGAACAAGGTGTAGTAGTAGTACTTGTTGGTCAGGTTGGTCACCTGGAACACGGCCCGCCACTTGCTGTTGTCGGGCTCGTAGGTCAGTCGACCGTTGAAGATCGAGTAGCTGGGGATGATGTATTGCGAAATGGGGGATTCGGTCGTGGGCGACGGGTCGAAGGTCTGTTTGCTCTCGAACTGCCAGTCGAGCCGCGGGGTGATCACGCCGAAGGGCGTGTGAATGCCATATTGGGCGCCCCCGGCAGCATTGATGCGCGGTTGGGGCAAATTGCCGGGAGCCAGGTAACCGGGTTGACCGGGGGTATTGATCCCGGAGCGAAAATCGTTGTAGCCGCCGTTCAAATTGAACACCAGACCCGGAATCGGCTCGGCCGTGGCCTCGAGTTCGACGCCGCGCACCTGAGCGGGCGTCGCGATGTAGAAACCCCAGGCGATCGAGCCGCCGGGTGGGCACAACGACGGCGCGGTGACAGGGGTGGGCGGTGGCGCCTGTCCCAGACATTGATACTCGTTGATGAGATTCACTTCCTTTTTGTAGTCGGAATAAAAGGCGGCGAGATTCAGGCGCAGTCGATGGCTGAAAAACTCGCTCTTCACGCCGGCCTCGTACGAGGTGAGACTCTCCGCGGGGATCGTGCTCAGCTGATAGATGGATTGCGGGCGGCCATAGAGACCCGGTGGCCGCGACCCGGTCGAGGCGCTCACGTATCCCATCAGGTCGTCGGTGAACTGGTAGGTGAGGCCGGCTTTCCAGTCGACGGTGTCGGCCTTGGCCTCGAAGGGGGTATCGATGACGAGCAGGCCCGGATGGTCGAAGTGGTAGAATTTCTGGGCCACCGAATAGCGCGCGCCGGCCTCGAGACTCAGCTTGTCGGTGAGATGGTAAACCCCGTGCAGAAAGCCTGATTTGGAATCGGCATCGACGCGGTCGTCGACCGCGAACGACAACAGGACGAAATTGATCGAGCCTCCCAGGTGTTCGATGGCATGCAGCCAGAAGGCGCCGGCGGCCCAATCGAGCTTGCCGTCAAAGGCCTTGCCGGTGAAGCGGAATTCCCCCGTGTTCTGGGACACGGCGAACGTGCCGTAGGCGAATCCCAGGGCGAGGGGCGACAGATCGGGATTTTGCGTGTAATCCCCGCCGTAGATGCTGGTGGCGAGAATCCCCTTGAGATGGATGTCCTGGGTGATGTCCCAATCCATGGTGCCTGAGACATCCTTGGAGTTCTGGCTATTTTGGTTTTTATAGGACAGTCCACGTAGTGGAGAACTGAACGCTCCATAACTGGAGTACGGCTGGCCGGGCGGCGGCAGGAAGCGATTGTCGTAAGTGATCCCGTACTTGGCCATGACGTTCGCCAGATACACGGAATCGAAGCCGTCGTTGGTCGCCGGGTGTGCATCGATCAACACCTCGGGGGTCACCTCATCGACCTCGGTGGAATACGAGGCGTTGACGTTGAACTCGAGTTGCTCGTTGGCGAGATAACGCAGCATCACCCGGGCGGCGGACAACGTGGTGCCGCCAAAAGTGCCGATCTTGCAACCCCGCTGGTAGGAGCTGTTGTCGGTCACGGGGAAGGTGCCTGCGAGTTGCGGCGTGCCGAGGGCGTTCATCTCGCACGTGAAATCGAGCTGATTCACGTAGCCGTCCTGGCGTTTGGTCACGCCGGAGACGCGCATGAACAGGGTGTCCGGGATCAGCGAGGCATCGTACGCGCCCTTGATCTCCACGCGGTTGAAACTGCCGTACGTGGCATCGAAGTAGCCGGAGTCGTCGCCCTTTGGAGCCTTGGAAAACAGACGTATGGCTCCGCCGATGCTGGCATTGCCGAAGAGCGTGCCCTGCGGTCCGCGCAGCACTTCCACGCGATCGAGGTCCATCAGGTCGAGGGCGGACCCGAACAGGGCGTTGTGGTACACGTCGTCGATGTAGATGCCGACCGAGGGGTCGAATGTAAAATTGTAGTCGCCGGCGCTGACGCCGCGCAGGGAGATCGTGGGCGTCAAACCCTCGGCGGCGTCGCCCGGATGGATGTACAGATTCGGCACGGCGGCGCCCAACGACGTGGTATTGGTGAGATTCCGCTCCTCGAGCGCCTGGGCCGGGATGGCCGTGATCGCCACCGGGGTGTTTTGCACGTTCTCCTGCGTGTAACGAGCCGTGACCGTGATGGCCTCGAGTTCGCCCGCCGCAGCGCCGGGCACGGATGCGGCGTTGGACGCCTGTCCGACGGCGGGTGACGGCACGAGCAAGGGGATCGTCAGGAATGCGGCCGCCTGCAGCCATGCCGTCCGGAGTGTCGCGGGGAGCCGCGAGGATGCCCGCTCGCATGGGTCGGTCGATGTCGGTGTCGTACGCAACATGGAACTCCCCCTTCATCTAATTGTTTCGTGTACCGAACACGTCGTAGAATCATCCTGCGCGACGGGAGCGAAGATACGCCAAGAGATTCCCGGCTCGAAAGCCTCAAAGTGCGGTATCTGTTTTCGCGAATCGGTGACTTCCCAGGCATGGCGGTGGAGTGGGGAGAGCAGCATGGACACCTATCACAACATCAGCGCGTTTCTACGCGTGGCCCGGCTGGGCAGTTTTTCAGCAGCGGCGCGCGAGATGAATGCGGCAATTTCCGTGGTGACGAAACGCATCTCGCAGCTCGAAAAGGAGGTCGGTGCCAAACTCATCAACCGCTCGACGCGCGGCCTCGCGTTGACGGCCGCGGGGGAGCGCATCGTGCCGCACTTCGTCCGACTGGTTACCGCGCACGAGGAAGTGTTCAAACGATTCGAGGCCAGCAACTCGCGCATCGACGGGGCGCTCCGAATCCTCACACCGCCCACCATCACCTCGATGTTCCTCGGGAAACTGTTCACCCAGTTTCAAATGCAGCATCCCAGCGTCGATTTGGACATCATCTTGATGGAGCGGTCCGTGAATCCGGCGGAGGAGGGATTCGATCTGGCGCTCGGTGCGTGGCCGATCTCCTACCCCAACGTCCTCGACGTGCCGCTGTGCCGTTATGAACTCGTGACCGTGTGCGCGCCCTCGTATCTGCGGGACAAGGGGGTGCCGCAACATCCCACGGAACTGATCGATCATCAGTGCCTGACCACGGTGCTGTTCCGCACGTCATGGGGCTTCTCTCATGCGCGCGGCTCGATGATCGTGGAGGTGCACTCGCGCATGCAGTCGAGCGACAGCCGGATGGTGAGAGATGCGGCGCGCATGGGCATGGGGATCACCATCCTGCCGCTCATGCTGGTGGAGAAGGATTTGCGCGCGGGGACGCTGGTGTCGATCCTCGAGGATTTCCCGGTCGCGACGTACTGGGTCAAGGTGCTGGTGCCGCGGATGAAATTGCACCGCCCCGCCGTGAGTGCGCTGGTGACATATCTCAAGGAGTCGATCTGCACGACATCGCTCACGGAAGTGGAGAATTAAAGGGTGCCGAGATACGCGACGATGTCGAACAATTCCTGCTGAGAGAGGACGAATTCATCGAGGCGCGGCATCGCCGGCGCGGATATCCCGGGCGGCGTGCGGGGCTCGCGGATCTGTTGCGCCAATTGCGGGGCGGTGAGTTTGGCGGCGATGCCGCGCAGGGCGGGTGCCGAGGCACCGGCACCCGCCGACCCGTGGCAAACGGCGCAGATGCGGTCGTAGGCACCCTGGCCGCGGGCGGCATTGACGTCGTCGATCACGGTGTGGCGCGCGGCGGCCGGCGCGCCCCCCACTGCATAGATGATGATGTAAGGCAGTCCGGTCGCACCCCAGACGGCGCGCGTGATGTTGCCCGAGGTGATCGCGACATATTGTCGGTGATCGACGGTGTAGGTGATGATGCCGCCGGCGATCGCTCCGGCCGTCGTGGTTTTATACAGGACCGTACCGTCGCGACTGCGCAGCGCATAGAAATTGCCCAACTGGTCGCCGGCGAACGTCACGCCGCCCGCGGTGGGCGTGATGCCGCCAATGACGGGCGCGGGCGCGTGGAAGCGCCAGCGAATCGTGCCGGTGTCGGCGTCGACACTGGTGATCCAGCCGCTCGGCGGCGGATCCATGAGGGATTGGAAGTGGCCGCCAAAATACAGGGCTCCACGCTCGTACTTGGGCGCGGCGTCGCGCTGCAGCCGGCTGCACCAATCAACGCTGCCGACGATGAGGGTCCGATCGGCGGCGTCGAAGGCGGGACCGTTCCATTCGGTGCCACCGACCACGCCGGGACAGACGTCGAACCCTTTGACGGTGAGGGGTTTGGCCTCATTGCGAATGGTGGTGACCGGGAGCTTGTAGAGGAGGGCGTGGGTGGTGCGATCGACCACCCGCAGATAGCCGTCCTTGGATGCGGCGGCGAGGGCCTTGCGTCCGTCGCGGAGTTCAAAGAGCGCGGGCGCAGCGGCTTGATCGAGATCGCGCTCGTCGCTCGGCGTGGCCTGGAAATACCAGCGCAAGCGGCCGGTCTTGGCATCCAAAGCCACGATGGAATTCGTAAACAGGTCCTGCCCGCGCGCTCCACGGGGCGCGGCGCGCGCGGGCAGGATGAGATCGGGCGCGGGGTTGCCCACGGGCACGAACAACTCGCCGGTGAGCGGATCGAGGGATACCGTACTCCAAGTGCCCCCGCCCCCCGCCCGCCAGGTGTCACCCGGCCAGGTGTCGGCGCCGAATTCGGGCGGCTGGGGTACCAAATTGAAAGTCCACAACAACGCACCGGTGGCAGGATTGAACGCCATCATGCGGCCGCGAATCCCGAAGTCACCGCCCGCCACGCCGATGTAGACGCGATCATCCCAGACGAGGGGCGCCGCGCTCAGCCATTCGCCGGCGGTGGGATCCGCGGGCACGACGCGCCAGAGCTCGTGACCCGTGGCGGCGTCCACGGCGAGCAGACGTCCGTCACCCGTACCGCGAAACAAACGACCGTCTCGAACGGCGACACCCCGATTCGCGGCCGGGATGGGTTCTCGTTGTTCCGGGGTGTACAGGGTCTTCCAGAGCACGCCGCAATCGGTGGGATTCAGGGCGAGGGTGGCGTTGCGCAGGGTTGCATACATCACGCCGCGGACCACAACGGGACTACCGGAAAAGCCGCCGGCCTCTCCGACGCGCACGCGGCAGACTTCCGCGAGCTGCGCGACGTTGGTCTCGTTGATGTCGGTCAACGGCGAGTAGCGCCGCCCGTCGTAGGTTTGGTTGTACATCGGCCATTCGGCATCGGGTGTGGGGGCATCTGCCGGCCGCGCGCGGGGCGCGAGGTTGAGCGCCAGGCATGCGGCAAGCACGGCGGGCAGGCGGCTCATTCGGTCACCCGCGCGGCGATGTGCAGCGGGACGCCTCGATAGCTCACGGTGGTCACGACGATGACGGCGGCGATCGCGTAGAAGAAATCGCGTGCCGAGAGGCCCCAGGCGAACACGGCACTGCCGAGCACGGAACTCAGCACGCCGCCGGCTCGTGCCAGAGTCGAGGCGCACCCGACCCCCAAGGCCCGAATGGGAGTGGCATAGGCGTGCGCGGCGACGACATACAGAAAATTCTGCATGCCATTGAGAGCCGCTCCGGAGAGGGCGACCCAGAGGAGCAACTCTGCATTTTCCCCCGTGCCGAGTGCGGACGTCACCGCCAGGGTGCCGATCAGGCAGGTAGCCACCGCGCCGCCCAGGGCGATCGTCGATCCCACCCGCCGCGACCCGTAGCGATAAATGAGGGCGGAGCCCAGGAGGGCGCCGACCATTCCCCCGACATTGAAAAACATCGAGCCGCGGAGCGCGGCCTTGAGTGGGAGCCCGGCGGACGTGAGGACGGTCGGCAGCCAATTGACGAAACTGTAGAGGGCGAGCGAATTACACGCGAACGCGGACCAGAGGAGCAGCGTCGTCGACCAATAGGTGGAGCTGAACAACAATAAAAATCCACCGCGGCGACCGCTGTGGGACGAGGTGGCGGTCTCCTGCACCACGGCTTCGTGGCCGGAATAGCGCGGCTCGCGGACGAGTGCATTCAACGCCGCGGCGAGCGCCGGGCGCTGGCCGGGCCGGGTCGCCAAATACTTGGGCGACTCCGGCAGGACCGGCAGCACGAGCGCGAGCAATCCGGCGGGGAGCGCAGCCCCGCAGAGAAAGACAGCCTGCCAGCCGTGAAGCGGGATCAACCACGCGGCCAGCGCGGCTCCGAGGGTGCCGCCCAGGGGGACACCCACGATGACGACGGCGACCGCGGCGCTGCGCCAGCGGCGCGGGGTCCACTCGGCGATGAGCGCGGTGGCGAGGGGCGTGGCGCCGCCGAGTCCGAGGCCGGTCAACACCCGACAGAGGGCGAGCTCCGCGAGATTGACGGCAAAAACGCTCGCGAGCGAGCCGATACACAGGAGCCCGACGCAGAGGGCGAGCGAGCGCTTGCGGCCGATCCGATCGCCCAATGCGCCGAAGCCGATCGAACCCACCGCCATGCCGACGATGCTCGCGGCCAACACGGGACCGAGCAGCGCGCGCGCGACATGCCACTGCGTCGAGAGTGCGGGAGCTGCAAAAGCCATGGCCTGCAAGTCATAACCATCGATGGTCATGACCAGGAAGCTCAAGACCATGACCCGCAAGGGCAACCCGACGAAGGGAGCCGCGTCGATGACCGCCGACAGATCGATGCGTGACTGGTTCAAGGGACGCATGGTAGCAGTCGGCGCGCGACGCGCGACAGCCGCGAACTGCGTGATCAGATTTCATGATTGGGGAAGAGCGAGCAGGGACGAACAGCGATCAAGATTTGCCACTTCACGAAATCTGATCGTGCGATTTGGTCTATTCATTCTGCAAAACGCCGCTGCTAGCATCCCGGCAACTATTAAAAGCAGAGAACCGGTCGATGAGAACGGGCGGTTCGGCGGGGAGGGGACATGGCTGGAACACAACGAGAAAACCGATCGTGGGCGGGCACCACGGGGTGGGGGCTGGTGACGCTCCTGGCGATGGCCGCCATCACGACGCCGATCGCCGTGGCTGATACCGCATCCGACACCTCGGAGGTCAAGGTCGACTCCGGCCAATTGGAAGCCATCACGGTGACCGCCCGATACACGCGGGAAGATTTGCAGACCACGCCGCTCGCCATCACGGCGGTTACGGGTGCGGACCTGCAGGCCCGCGCGGTGACCGATACCGCCAATCTGGGCGCGATCGTGCCGAATTTGTACACCCGGCCAGGCGATGCCGAGGAGGGACCTACCCCCACGATTTCCATGCGCGGCGTGACGGCGGGGGACTACAGCTTCGAATCCTATCCCGCCGTGGGCATTTACGTGGACGACGTGTACCACAGCACCATGGTCGGATCGATTCTGGATTTGTCCGACGTGGAACGGGTGGAGGTCAAGCGCGGACCCCAGGGAACACTCGCCGGCAATGCCAGCATCGCCGGCTCGATCAGCATCTTCTCCAAGCTGCCGAAGGGCGACGACACGGGCTACTTGTCGGTGGGCTACGGCAGCCGGAACGAGGTGCTGGTGAAGGGTGCCTTCGACACCACGCTTGCCCCGGACCTCTACATGCGTGTGTCGGGCCTGTCGAAGCGACAGGATGGTTACGTCGATCAGCTGGATTTCACCTGTGAGATGAACGCCCTCGGCACGCCGCAACTGGCGGGAACCTTTCCCACCGCGGACAACAGCGCGTATCAGCGCGGGTGCAAGACGGGCAGCTTCGGCGGCACGAATCTGTCGGCCGGGAAGGTCATGCTGCGCTGGCTGCCGAACGACAAGCTGGACGTGCTGGCCACGGTGAGCTACAGCAACGAAGCCGACGAGGCACCGGCCGAAGTGCTCATCAACACGAATCCGTCGACCACCGACGGCTTCGACTCGGTGCTGAGCGCGGAGCTGTTCGCCAAGTATGGCGTGGTGTACGACAATCGATTTCTACCTCCGCCGGGCCGGCCGTACTCGAGTTACGCGACCTTTTGCCGACCCTTGTCGGGGATCTGTTTCAACAACAGCCAGGGCCAGAATTCGACGGACGCCAACATCCGGGCGGATTACGAAGTGGCGGACAAGATTCACCTGAAACTCATCGGCGCCTACAGCGATTACGGCGGCTACCTGCATCAGGCCGGTGATCTGTCGCCGCTGGGCTACGTACAAGGACAGGTCTTTTTCAACATCAAGCAGTGGACGGCAGAGGCGCGCCTGAATGGCACGTCGCTCGGCGACAAGCTGGACTGGGTGGTGGGATTCTTCGATCTGTCGGCCAAAGACCATCTGAACGGCGCCATCGACTTCGTGATCGAGAATTTCACCGAAATGGACCAATTCCAAAACGACTCGCGCTCCGGCTTCTTTCATGGTGAATATCACCTGACCGACAAATGGAGCGTCGCGGCCGGCGCGCGGTATTCCTCAGCCTCGAGCACGGCGAACATCGATCACCCGGGGCTCATCACCGGGGTGATTCCGTTCACGGTGAGCAAGTCGACTCCCGACTGGCTGCTGTCGAGCAGCTTCAAGATCACCGATGACGTTCTCGGGTATGTGACCGCCGCGAGCGGTTCCCGGCCGCCGGGCGTGACCACGATCGTGAACTCGATCTACCAGCTGCAGGCCATTCCGCAAGAAAAGCTGGTGTCCTACGAGATCGGCATGAAGAGCGAATTCTTCGATCACCGCTTTCGCGCCAATCTGGCAGCGTTCTACAGCGACTACAGCAAACATCTCGCCACACAGATTCAATTTCAGTGTCTCGCGCAGGCGCCCCCACCCACACCGGTCCCGCTGCAGTCCGACTGCCCGACCGGCGGTGCGCTGCAGTGGTATACGACGGTGGCGAAGCCGGCCACGATCTCGGGATTCGAGTGGGAGTTGACGGCGGAACCGGTGCAGCACCTGACGTTTACGTACGACGGCGGCTACAACCATTTCATCGACGGGGTCAAGGTACCCGGCCAACCGGGCTACATCGTGCCGGGCAATCTGCCGCAGCCGGAATGGAACATGAATGGGGGCATTCAATACGACGCCAAGACGCCGATCGGGTCGGTGACGCCGCGCATCGACTGGACTTATCTGAGCAAACAGACCTTCAACCCGGCCTCGTCGGTGACGGCGCCCACGGCGGAGTACACGCTTCCCGCCCGCTCGGTCTACAACGCCCAACTGACCTATCAGCCCGAGAACAGCCGATGGACCGCGACCTTGTCGGCCAAGAACCTGTTCAACAAATATTACTTCTACAATCAGTTCACCGGTTCCACCGTGGCGCTGGCCGGCGTCGTGGCGCCACCCCGCGAGTGGCTGCTGACCCTCACACGCGATTTTCGCTAGGAGCAGAGCATGAAGTACAGGAAGGCATTGGGGATCGTTGCGTTCGGAATTCTAATGGTCGGCGGATATCGGTGGGGATACCCGGAGTCGGGGGTCACGCTGACCACTCAGGATTACATCGACCTGCAGCAGCTCACGGGCGGCTATCCGTACAAGATCGATCAATGCACGAACAGCGGCTACGACTATGCGGATCAATATACGGAGGACGGCATCTTCGGCGTCTCCTCCGAATGGGGCAGCGCGGGCAAGGTCTGGTTCAAGGGGCGCGAGGAACTGGCCCGGGCGGGCGGCGGCGGCAAGGACGGCTGCCGGCCGCGCTGGACGGCCCCGGGCCGGGCGGAGGTGCATCACATCGTCACCAGCCAGGTGTTCGTGCCCGCCGCGGGCGGCGTGAAGGGTAAATCGACGTTGATGGCGGTGACGAGCGCCACGGCCGACTCGCCGGCCAAGATCGAATGGCAGGGGGGCTACGAAGATACCTTCGTCAAGACGGCCAAGGGTTGGCGCTTCAAGACGCGATTTCACGTCTGGCCGGGCCATCCGTGGCCGGATACCGCCGCCGAACAGATGAAGCTGATGACGGCACCCCCGGCGCCCAAGGACGCGCCCAAGTGACGGTGGTCGGCCGACCAGGCGCTTCAGGCCGGAGAGGACGCGGCACGAGGCGAAGGTGGGTCGCACTCATCGCCGTTCTCGGCGTCGGGGTCGCCGGCGCGCAAAGCGGCGCACCGTCGGGTCCCACGATGCGGGGCGATGGGCCGCCGCCGCCGGCGAAGCCGTTCAGCATCACGCGGGTCGACCCGGCGCTCGACGCCTTGGTGGCGCCCGACGCGACGCTCGAGCTGATGGCGAGCGGCTTCGGGCTCACGGAGGGGCCGCTGTGGGTGCCGGAGGGCAGCGGCGGGTTTTTGATCGTCAGCGGACTCCTCGATAACGTGCTCTACAAGATCACGCCGGACCACCAAGTGTCGGTGTTTCTGGAGAACGCCGGCTACAGCGGCAACGACGCGAATCATGTGGGCACCCAAACCCGCAGCGGCCGATCCCACGTCGTGCTCATTGGACCTTCCTGCGCGAGCCTCGACGCGCAGGACCGGGTGGTGTGGTGCGCCGACAATGACCTCAAGATCATGCGGCTCGAGAAGGATGGGACGCGGACCGTGCTCGCGGACGGGTTCGAAGGCAAGCATTTCAGCGGCCCCAATGATCTCGTGATCCGCTCGGACGGCGCCTTGTACTTCACGGACAACGATTTCGGCCTGCGCGATGCCGGCAAGAGCCCCTTAAAAGTGCTTGAGAACGCGGTGTGGCTGGTGCGCGACGGGCACGCCACGCGGGTGATCGACGACAAGACGCTGGGCGGAATCCCGAACGGCATTGCGTTGTCGCCGGACGAGAAATACCTGTATCTCACGGCATTCAGCAAAATGAAACGCTATCCGGTCAAGCCGGACGGCACGCTGGGCGAGGGAATCCTATTCACCGAAGGGCCGGGAATCGGCGACGGGATGAAGGTGGACCAGCTGGGGAACATCTATTCGACCGGCGGTGCGGGGCCGGGTATCGTCCGAATCACCTCGCCACAGGGCAAGCTGCTCGGCTTTCTCAATCTGCCGATCTACGGCGGCGAGCCCAAGAAGCAGATCTGCGCGACGAACGACGCCTTTGGCGGCCCGGATGGCAGGACGCTCTTCATCAGCGCGTGCGACGCGGTGTACCGCATCACGCTCAAGGCCGTCGGGGTGATGCCAGGCTCCGCGTCGCGGACGAAGCGCCATGAGAATTAGCGCGATCGGCGCCGCCGCTTTGGCCGCTGCCTTCGCCGCGTGCGTCGCGACCTGGGCACCGGACTCGACCGCGCGCGGGACCGACCGCGCCTCGCTGGAGGCGAGGGTGCGGCGGCTGGAGGATCAAGCGGATATCGAGCGCCTGCTGATGGAGTATGGCGCCGCCCTGGATCGGCGGGATTTCGCGGCGTATGCCTCGCTCTTCGCGAGGGAGGGGGAGTGGAGCGGAAGCACCGGGGACTTCAAGGGGCGTCCGGCCATCCAGGCGGCGATGGAGAAGGCCTTTCCGCCCTCGGCGGAGGCGCGACCATCGTCCTTCCATCTGCTCACCAATGCCATCATCGACGTCGACGGCGATCGGGCGACTGCGGTCTCGAAGTGGACCTTCGTGCGCCTCGTCGACAAGAAACCGATCATCGCGTTGGCGGGACGCTACGAGGACACGTTGATCCGCGAGGAGGGACACTGGCGATTCCTGAAGCGCGTGGCGCCGGCGATCGCCCCATGAGGGGAGATGCATGAGGACACGGAGGCGGTGGTTCGCCGGCATCGTCTGCGCGAGCGTGGGCGCGGGAGTTGGCGCGCAGTCGACCTTCACCTCGCCAGAATTCAACAAGGCACCGCCGACGCTGCGAGGCGACGGTCCCTCCCTCCCCTCCAGGCCGTTCAGCATTTCGCGAAAGGACCGCGCCCTGGATACGCTGCTCGCGCCGACGGCGAAGCTCGAACTCCTGGCCGACCATTTCGGCCTGACCGAAGGGCCCGTGTGGATGCCGGACGGTGGTCGCGGGTTTCTCGTGGTCGCGGACTTGATCGAGAATGTCCTGTACAAAATCACGCCCGACCATGCGGTTTCGGTTTTCCTGGACAAGGCCGGCTATAGCGGCGACGACATCAACAATGCGGGCGCGCAAACCCGCCGCGGCCGTGCGTTCGTGCTCATGATCGGGCCGAATGGCACGACGCTGGACGCCGAGGGCCGGCTCATCTGGTGCGCAGCCAATGATGGAACGATCGTGCGGCTCGAGAAGGACGGCTCGCGGACGGTGCTCGCCAGCGGCTTGGACGGCAAGCGCTTTGACGGACCCAATGACATCGTCGTCAAATCAGACGGGGCGATGTACCTGACGGATAGCGATTGGGGCTTGCGCGGCCGGAAGGACAGTCCGCTCAAGCAACTGCCGTACCAGGGTGTGTTTCTCATCAAGGATCAAAAGGTCACGCTGCTGCTCACCACCGAACAACTGGGCGGACCCCAGCCGAACGGCGTCGCGCTGTCGCCCGATGAGAAATACCTGTATCTGACGGCTGGGCAGAAGCTCATGCGTTACGAGGTTCTGGCCGACGACACGCTGGGCAGCAAGGCGACGATGCTCGCGGACGCCGTCGGCATTGGCGATGGCCTCAAGGTCGACGTCCAAGGGAACATTTATACCACCGGAGGCGGGTCACCGGGCGAGGTTCTCATCCTGACGCCGGCGGGAGCCATTCTCGGGTCGATCAACCTGCCGGTCATGGGTGGTGAGCCGAAGCGACAAATCTGCGCAACCAACGATGCGTTCGGCGACCCAGACGGCAAAGGCCTGTACATCACCGCCTGCGAAGCCGTTTACAAGATTCGGGTCAAGGTACCGGGCATCGTTCCGGGGGCGCGCGGCAGCCGGTAGCCCGGCGGAGGGGGAGATCATGATCGATGCGAGGCCGAAGTCTCTGCAGGATGTCGTCGACGGTGGAAACATCGTCGATACGCTGCGCAATGCACAGAATCCCGCCTATGTGGTCCCGGTCGTCACGTCCGAGTATTCGAGCTGGCGCCTCGAGCAAAAGGCGTGGCGTGAGACCGCCGTCTTATTCGACCAATCCCATCACATGGACAACGTGATCATTCGAGGGTCGGATGCGATCCACTTGATCAGCGACACCGCCATCAACAGCGTCAAGAATTTCGACATCAATATCGCGAAACAGTACGTTCCCGTGAACGAGTCCGGGCATGTCATAGGTGACGGAATCCTGTTCCGTGAGAGCGAAGACGAGTTCCTGTTCGTGGGACGTGCGCCGGCGGGTAACTGGCTGCGCTACCACGGAGAAACGGGCGGCTACAAGAACCTCGAAATCGAAACCGATCGGCGTTCCCCGATGAATCCGATGGGACAGGCGGTCCGACGTAAGTATTGGCGCTTCCAGATCCAGGGCCCCCATGCCTGGGAGGTCATTGAAAAGCTCCATGGCGCCAAGCTCGAACCGGTGAAGTTCTTCCACATGTCGCATATGAACATCGCCGGCGAGCGCGTCCGAACGTTGCGCCATACCATGGCCGGGGCACCGGGGTTGGAAATGTGGGGCGATTTCGCCTCGTATACCAAAATACGTGACGCGATCGTGGCCGCGGGGGAGGAGTGGGGATTGCGTCCGTGCGGCGGCCGAGCCTATCCGACCAACACGCTGGAGTCGGGATGGATTCCGGATCCGCTGCCGGCGGTTTATACGGGAGAGTCTTTGCGCAAGTACCGGCAGTGGCTGCCCGCGGACAGCGTCGAGGCCCGCAACGCCATTGCCGGAAGTTTCGTATCGCCGAATATCGAGGACTATTACCTGACACCCTGGGCCTTGGGCTACGGTAATTTCGTTCGCTTCGATCACGACTTCATCGGCCGGTCGGCGCTCGAGAAGATGGATGTCAAATCGCAGTTCAAAAAGGTCACGTTCGCCTGGAATACGGAGGATCTCACCAAGATCTTCGGCTCGATGCTCCGGAGTGACGGCCGGGGATACAAGTATTTCGACCTGCCACTCGCAAATTATGGCTACTTCAATTTCGATACCGTCCTCGACGCACAGGGGGCGCACCTCGGGTTCTCCATGTGGACTGGTTATAGCGAGAACGAGCGCACGGCGTTGTCGCTCGGAATCGTGCGCCACGATGTTCCGATTGGCAGCGAAGTCGGGGTGGTTTGGGGAGAGCCCGACGGAGGAACGCAGAAAGCGACCGTGGAGCGCCATGAACAGCTGTCCGTCCGGGCGATCGTCAGCCCCGCGCCCTACGCGCAGGTTGCGCGGGGCGACTACAAGGTGGGGTGGCGAACCGCCACCGTGTGAACTGAATTTGACACTCGGTTGCGGGAATCCCTTAACAATCGAACGAAAATGGAATGTTCCCCCTCAAGTATTCAGCAGGGTGTCCGAAATATAGGAGATAAGCAGCCCTGATACCGCCTGTGGGCGGGGTCCGAGGTGGGTGGCTGCCCAACAACCTCATCCGGCCGGCGCGGGTGGTGATGGAGCGCGAGTTGTCATGAGGTCTGCGATTGAAAGCCTGCACCTACGGCATAAATTCCTACTGATTGGGCTCTTGGCTTTCGGCATGATGGCGGGCCCCGCCGTGCTGGTGGTCCGATCCAATATCGACGATCTGCATAAGGCGGCCCAGGAGCTCCGCGGTTTGAGTGCCTGCCAGGATCTGATCCGGCTGATTCATGTGACGCAGCAGCATCGAGGCCTCTCAGCCGCGACCCTTGGCGGTTCCGGTGAGCTGGCCGGGGAACGAGACAAGAAGCAGGCCGAAGTTGCCCAACAACTCGACGTGAGCATTGCGGCCGTCGAGCAGCTGGGATTGCCCGACTTGCATGACCCCGTGAGCGACCTCCGACAGCAAGGCAGGGGCCTCCTGACGGCCGTCCAATCCAAGACCCTCTCCGGGGCCGAGAGCAATACCCGACACACGGCGTTGATCGCCGCGCAATTGGCGCTGCTCGAGGACGTTACCTCGGCCAGCGGGATTAGCAAGCATCCGACGGATTCCGGTTATTACCTGCAAATCGCCTTGCTGCGTTACCTCCCGAAGCTCACGGAGGTGCTGGGTCAGCTGCGAGGCCGGGGCAGCTTGGTGCTGGCGCAGCATACTGCGACGGGGGAGGACAAGGGACGGCTTGCGGCGCTGGGCGAAACCGCCAGGAGCTATCTCGGCTCCGTGGGACGCCAATTGGAGTTGGCGGTGTCGGCAAACCCCGCCCAGCTCGATGCACTCGGTGCCCCTGTGGCGGCGACGGTCAAAGGGGCCAATGAGGCGATTCAACTGGTCAACTCCACCATCTTAAGCGCCGGCCAACTGGACTACTCCTCGCGAGTCTTTTACGACGGAATGACCGAGGTGATCGAGCCCAGCTTCGCGTTGATCGACGAGTCCTTCCGCGTGATGCGGGCGGATCTCGACGGGGTAATCCACGCAGCACGCGTCAAGCTTGCGGTCCTGGGCGCCCTGATTGGGATTATCTCCGTGTGTTCTCTTTGGATCATGTGGTTGGTGACCCGCGCGACCACCTCCGCCGTCACCAATGCGATCACTTTGTGCAACCGGATTGCCGACGGCCATCTCGACAACCCACCCGATCGGGAGGCGCGCGCCGAAATGCGGCTGTTGATGGACGGTCTCGACGGAATGCAGCAGACCCTGCGGTCCCGCAAGGCGACCGATGATGCCATGATGGCCAAGATTCAGGCGGCAACCGACGAGACCCGAGGGCTCATGACCGACATGGACCGGCACACGCGTGCCCTCGATATGGCCGTGCAGGAAACGCAGGCGGTCGTTCAAGCCGCGCTCGCCGGAGCCGGCGATCGACGCATCGCGATCGACGGCAAGGAGGGCCAGCTGGCACAGTTGGCGACAGCGATCAACACTCTCATCGAGAGTGTCGTCTCGTCGGTGGAGCAGACCCAACAAGTTGCCGGACATGCCATCGAAGGCAACTTGACCCAACGGATCTCGATGCAGGGGAAGACCGGCCACTTCGCGACCTTGAGCAAGACCGTGAATGCGTTGATCGACACGATGAGCGAGATGGTGCGAACCATCCGCGAGGCCTCCGTGGAACTGCACGCCAGCACGACAGAGATTGCCCGGGGCAACTCCGAGCTGAGCGCCCGGACGGAGCAGCAGGCGGCAAGCCTCGAGGAGACGGCTGCTTCGATGGAGCAGATGACCGCAGCGGTCCGGAGCAATGCGGACAACGCCGGGCAGGCCAACCAATTGGCGCTGGCGGCCCGTGATCATGCCAATCGCGGTGGTGAGACGGTAGGCGCGGCGGTCGCCTCGATGTCCGCCATCAGTTCCTCATCCGGAAAAATGGCGGACATCATTGGTGTGATCGACTCAATCGCCTTCCAGACCAATCTGTTGGCACTGAATGCCGCCGTCGAGGCGGCCCGTGCCGGCGAACAGGGTCGTGGTTTCGCGGTCGTCGCCACCGAGGTACGCAGCCTGGCGTCCCGCAGCGCCTCGGCTGCCAAGGAGATCAAGGGCCTCATCGACGAATCGGTCGTCAAGGTCGAGGAGGGCGCGCGGTTGGTTGCCGCCTCCGGCGCGGCACTGCAGGACATCGTGGCCGGCATCAAACGGGTGACCGCTGTGGTGGCCGACATTGCCGCCTCGGGTCACGAACAAGCCTGTGGAATCGAGCAGGTCAACAAAGCCGTCATGTCCATGGACGAGGGGACGCAACAGAACGCCCTGCTGGTCGAGCAGGCGTCGTCGTCGTCGCAGGCGCTGACATCGCAGGCGGCGCGACTGACCCAGTTGATGGCGCGCTATCAACTGGCCGGGGAGAGCGCTCCAAGCGAGGAGCGGCCGCTCAATGTCCGTGGAAATCCGCTTGGCGCACCCAGACGGGCGACGAACGACCGATCCTCCGCGCGAACCCGGGCGGCCGGGTAATTACAATGCCGCTTTCGATGTTTCGATTGGCGGCGTGATCGTAGTCGCCGGCGTCCGCCGGTTCAATAGCGCCAGCCGGTCAGATCCGCGCCCGAAGGCGCGCTTCTCTCGATGCGCTCGAGGATCTTGGGCACATACATCTGATCGTAGTGCAGGCGGGTGTACCAGTTCGGTTTGTCGGGGTCGCCGTTCCAGCAATGCTCCGCCCGTGGCCCATAGGTGACCTCGCCCTGGAACGAGACGCCGTGCCCGGGTGTGCCCGTTTGCTTGAGAACGTCCTCCAGCCGATACACGGCGTTGTTGAGGAAATACGTGTCGTCCGAGCCGACGTACACGTGCAGCTTGCCCTGCAGCTTGGGACCGAGCGTGGTCCACTCTCGCTGCAGCTTGGCGTTGAGATCGTAGTGCTCGCGCCAGTAGTCGGCGGTCTGATGATCGATCCTTCCGGTTTGCTTGTCGAAAATCGGGCGCGGATAGCCGTCGGTCCCGACGGGTGAGTACACCGCCTGCCAGATGTCGAATTGCTCGCCGGAGCGTCCGTGGTCCCCGAGCGCCGCCTCATACGCGATGTTGTCGCGCATGCTGAGCAGCGTATGCCCGAGATAGTCCCGCATCGCCGGCTGTTCGATTCGCTTGTTGGCGCCCGGCAGATAGAAGACATTGTCCTGCGCATACAGGTCGACCGTCATGAACGCGTGAAAATCGACCGGATCGGGACACGCGACGAACGCGCCGTTGTAATGGTCGGGATAGAACAGCTGCGCCGCGAGCGACTCCCAGCCCCCGGTCGAGCCCCCGTAAAGAAATCGCGCCCAGCCCTGGCCGATGCCGCGAAACCGATTCTCGATCGCTGGAATCAGTTCGGTCTCGATGGCATCCCCGTAGGGGCCGACATTGGCCGAGTTCACCGCATAAGAATCGTCGTAGAACGGATTCGCATGCTGCAGCTTGACGATCAGGAAGCGGGGGGTGCCGGGTGCGATCCAGTTCTGATAGTTCTTGTAGGCCTCCTGTTGGATGATGCGGTTGTAGCCTTCGAGGTGGAAGCGATCCGAGTACTCGGGCTTGAGGTCCGGGTCGGGAGGCGAGGTGCGGAAGTCGTTCTCGAGGTCGCTGACGTAGTGATCGTGCGAAATGATCAGCGGGTAGTGCGCCTGCGGATGCGCATCGAAGCCCTCCGGCACCAGTACAATCGCCGACAGATACATCGGCCGTCCCCAGAATGTGCTGAGAAGCGGGGATTGGATGCGGATGCGGCGCACGTACTGCGTGTCGGGCGGCGCCTCGATCGGCGGGATGACCTGCGCGAGCGCGAGCGCGATCGGGGGCGCTCCGCGCCCGAAATGTGCGCGCTGCGGTTTGGAGAGCAGGTTGCCCGGCGCAAGACTCCAGTTTTGTCCCTCGCCTCGATCGGGCGCGAGCTTGAGCGTTTTGCCGTCGGCGCGATGGAACGTTTCATAGACGTTGAGCACCGCCTGCACCGTATAGTCCCCGGGCGGTATGTCCCTGAGTCTCGCGCGCGGATAACCCCTGGCGTCGCCGCCCACCGTGATGCTCCCGCCCGGTTTCCAGCCATCGACCGTCGCGCCGAATACCATCTGTGTTTTCGGGGTATCGTTGATCTGCAACCGCGGCTCGAGCTTTGGATCGGTCATCGCATTCGGGTCGCTCGACACGAGAAATAAAAGGCGCCCGTCGAGCGGCTTGTCGGATCGCGCGGTGGGAAGAGTGACCGTGACACGTTGGGCGTGCCCGGCGGCGGCACACATGAAGCTGACCGCGAGCAGCGCGCGGAGAAATGGTGTCGATTGTCGCATGGCCCCAGCATAGGCGTTCCTCAACCGTTTGAAAACGGCCCCTTCGGCGCGCGTTGCACGCTCGGCTGACTGACCTATACTGGCGCGAATGGGTACCAGCCGCGAGAGGTAATCATGGGAGCGCTCACCTTTGAGGGGGTCAGGCAGCTTGGACTTGCCTTGCCAGATGTGGTCGACGGCACCGCCTATGGAGCCCCGGCACTGAAGCTGCGAGGCAAGCTCCTGGCCTGCATCCCTACCCACAAATCAGCCGAAGCCCATAGCATCGTCGTTCATATCGATCTCGAGCAGCGATCGGAGTTGCTCCGAGAGCATCCCGATGTCTATTACCTCACCGATCATTACGCACCACACCCGACCGTGCTCGTCCGTTTATCGAAGATCACTCGAACCGATCTGATGGAACTTCTACGGGACGCGTCCCGCTGTGTGGGGCCGTCGACTCCCAAGGCCGCGATGGCCGGAAGCCGTCCGGCAGCGAAGGTGTCCCAATCAGGGGTTCGCAAAAAGCCGAGTAAACGGTGAATGGTCCCGTTGAACACCTACCGGTCGACGGTGGTATGCCGACACCAAGCGCGCGGCGCCCGGGTGTCACAATAAGGATGAAGATAAAGCCATGCCCGCGCGGCTCAAGCTCACCGCGATCCGCGACCCGCCTCTGGACCGGATCGATGCGTTGATCCGGATCCGTCGTTCGCCTCGGGAGTGCACTTGAAATTCACGCTTTGCAGCAGTCCGATGATATCGAGCGCTTTGCGAACACAAAATTGATAGTCATGCCCGGAATTCCATAACGACCGAGTTCGACCGTCGCGGGTGTAGTCGACGCGACAGCGTTGTCCATCACCGAGTCGGAAAATGCCGACTCGTCGCTCTGCGGTCCCGGGGAAATGGCAGATGAATTGTTCCTGCGCAACGCCGTGAGGAGCGACCAACGCCGTCTGCGGCCGTGCGCTACGGGTCCCCAGCGCCAAAACCGCCATCCCCATCAATAGCGCAAGGCGGGTCGAAGTCAGTGGTGCTCGCATAGGTGTACCAGCCAGATTATTTTCCGGTAGAACGCCGACTGTGGGCGTTTTCCCGGCCGCAATGTCGATGCTGTGAGGGTAGCTCAAGTACCCCCGTTGAGTGCGCGAGTTGAACATATCATTTTGACTTTACCGGGTTGCGCGAACCGATTTCTGTCGCCCCGAGACACGCAGTGGCCGTCGGAGGAGTCCTAGTGGGGCCGTGAAAGATATGCGTTGACAAGTATATACGCCAGCGAGTATATACATTGCTATGGAATCGACTTTTGCGGTGATTGCCGAACCCAACCGAAGGGCCATCCTGAGCCTGCTTGCCTCCTCCGAGCTTTCGGTGAGTGATCTCGAGGCGCGATTGCGGATGCCGCAACCTTCGGTCTCCAAGCACCTTCGGGTGCTGCGCGAGGCGGGCTTCGTGGAGTTCCGGACCGAGGCGCAACGGCGCCTGTACCGGATCCGCCCGGAGCCCTTCTTGGAGGTGGAAGCCTGGCTCACACCGTTTCGTCGCTACTGGTCGGCCCATGTTGATGGGCTCGCGCGCCACCTCGACCGGGCCAATCCAACTCGACTACGGAAGGGGAGCAAGCCATGAGCAGCCGTGACAGCTACAAACCAGGTCCAGCGGCAGGCGCAGAGGTTCGAAAAAATGACGGGAAGTGGACCTTGGTTCTCGTCCGGGAGCTCCCCCATGCGCCGGAGAAGGTATGGCGTGCATTGACGGATCCGGCCGAACTGCGAGAGTGGGCTCCGTTCGACGCCGATCGCAGCCTTGGCACGGCGGGCCCCGTCACGCTGTCGACGGTCGGGACACCGACGCCTCAGATTTCCGAGACGCACGTAACACGAGCGGTCCCTCCGACATTGCTGCAATATGAATGGGGCGGCAACGAGATGCGATGGCAGCTGGAACCGTCGGACCGCGGAACACGCCTCACCCTGTGGCACAGCATCGATCGCGGCTTCATAGCCATGGGAGCGGCAGGCTGGCACATTTGCCTCGACGTATTCGACCGGCTGCTGTCTGACGCTCCCATCGGAAGAATCGTGGGCGCGCAGGCGATGAAGTTCGATTGGCCGCGATTGAATGTCGAGTATGCGAAGCAGTTCGGGCTCGAAGCGCTGGGATAGGTCGGTCAAAAGGGGTCACGGTCGAGGACCGCGGCGTGCCGACTGGTACACTACGGCGCCGGCAAACCGCCGACTGAAATACGTTGGACCTTGCTGCACCGCATGAACACACCCGTGAACACTGGGGATGTCGTTAACAGGGACATCCGCTTCAAGTGCACCCAGTGCGGTCAATGCTGCCGCAACACCAAGATTCCGTTGTCGGTGGCGGAAGCGATCGAGTGGCTCTGTCGCGGCCATGACGTGCAACTGCTTTGCGAGGCCTCGCCCTGGCCGCCTGGGTTGGATGATGAACCACGGGCTCTGCATTTCAAGCGACGCTCCTTCGCGGTTACGAGCGGGTCGATGCCGGCGCGCGTCGTCGCCATACTCGTCGCAAACGCCGTGGGAGCCTGTCCCAACCTTCTGCCCACCATGCGTTGTGGAATTTACGAGGAACGACCGCTGGTGTGCCGCATTTATCCGGCCGAAATCAATCCCTTCGTAGCACTGGAGCGCAACAAGAAGGCGTGTCCGCCGGAGGCCTGGACCCAAGAACAGCCGCTTTTGCAGCGCGGGGGAATTCTGCTGGACGAGGTCATCCAGCGGGACATCGAACTCTCGCGGGCCGCGGATGCCCGTGAGGCGTACCTGAAAGGTCGATTGTGTGTTGCGTTGAACGTGAGGGACACCGCCTTGGTTCACGAAGCGGTATTGGTGTATTCGCCACCGGCGAAGAGCCTGTTGTCGGCGCTCACGTTCGCGATTGCGACCGACCCGGGTCAGGAATCGGCGGCCCCGTGGCGCTTCGTCTCAAGTCAACCCGAAACCCTGGAAACACTCACCAAGCACGGCGGAGCCGCGCTGCACGTGCGCGACGCGGAGGCTGCCTCGTATCAACACGTCGGTTTCAAACGCGAAGCGATTTTCGGGTTTGAGGCCGATCTGGAGTCTTTGCCGCGTTACGCCCAACAGCTTTAAAGGGCTGACCACCCCCACCCAAATGGAGGGTCCCCGCCGGCGATAATACCGTCCAGTATGGCTGCACCTTCCGCCATCTTTGGAGTCATCGTGAATTCAGCACTCACCGAATGGGGCGCGGCGCGCCGGGCGCTCGCCGAGCAGGCCGTCGCGAGCGTCGTGGGAATCGACCGGGGTCGAGGCGTGCGATTCTCAGGCATCGTCTGGGACTCGGAAACCGTAGTGACCGCAGCCGAAGCTCTCCATGGCGCGGATTCCGTGACGGTCCATACGGCGCACGACGCCGTGTCCGCCGAAATCCTCGCGTGCGATCTGTCGGTCGATGTCGCCGTTCTCAAGGTTGAGACCGGCGCTCCGGGCGTCAGCGCGGCGACCCCGACAGCGCTATTCTCGGGCGACGACGTTCTCATCGCCGGCCGCAGTCGCGCGGCCTGCGCCGTGCTCTGGACCGAAGTCGAGGAGGTGGGGCCTGCCTGGCGCTCGCGCAGTGGCGGCGAGCTCGATCGGCTGATCCGACTGTCTCCGGGTTTGCCGCGAACGCTCGAAGGAGCAGGCACTTTTGATCTGGAGGGGCGGCTCTGCGCGATGGCGGTGCGGGGTCCCCGGCACCACACATTGGGGATCCCGCGCGAAACGGTCGCACGGATCGTCGCGGCGGTCCAGCAGCACGGCCGAGTGCCCCAGCCCTATCTCGGAGTTCGACTGCAGCCGGTCAGGCTCGACGCGGCGCTGCGACAGCAACTCTCCCGTCCTGGCGCGGACGGCGTGATCGTCGTCGGCATCGAGCCTGATTCCCCGGCGGCGGCGGCCGCGCTACTCTTCGGGGATCTCATTCTTTCGGTGGCCGGAGAGACGATCGAAACCGCTGTTGATCTCAAGGTCGCGCTGACCCATGCGGCCCTCGGAGCCGCGGTGACGGTACAGATTCAGCGTGCCGGGACGCGACTCGACACCACGGTCATCGTCCGCGAGCGCCCCCGCGGGTGAGGCTCTTGTGACCGGCTTGGATCGCCCCCATGACACCCCGGTGGATATGATCATCGCCGCCGCGGGTGCCGACGAGCGCCGCACACTCGTGGAACTCACGAAGGACGCCCGGTTCGGCGTCGGCGCGGTTGCGGACGCTCCGGCGGCGCTCGCGGCCCTGCTGCGCGCGGACCCGGCCGCGTGGGTCGTCACGGGCGGCACCCTGACCCGGGCGCGGCCGTTCATGCGTGCGGCCCGAACGGCCGGCGCCTGGGTCGTCGCCGTGCTGTCCGGCCGCGCCGAGGCGGAGGATCGATTGGACCTCGGTTACCGGGGATTGGCAGTCCTTCGGGCAGTGCCGCCGACCGAGCGCTTTCAGGCGGCCACGGTGGCGGTCCGCGCGGGCCTCAGTGCCTGGGACCCGGACCTGCAGTTCCCGGCCGACGCCGTGGATGCCATCGAGACACCGCTCTCACCCCGCGAGCGCAGGGTGTTGGAACTGACGGGCGCGGGTTTGTCGACCAAATCGGTCGCCCGACAGCTCGGCATCTCACCGAACACGGTCAAATTCCACTTGCAGGCGGCGTTCGAGAAGCTCGACGTCACCTCCCGTGCGGAGGCGGTGATGGTCGCCATTCGCCGCGGGGAACTGGCCGTATGAGCAGCGCGATCGAAGAAGGGACACTCGATGCCTACTCCCGATGCATTGCCGACGTGGCCGAGAGTTCGAGTCCATCGGTCGTGGCGATTCACACCACCCGGGACGGCAAGCATCGGGGTTCGGGATCGGGCTTCGCGTTCACACCGGATGGACTGATCTTGACGAACAGCCACGTCATCCAGGGAGCCAGCCGCATGCGGGTCGAGACCACGCAAGGCCAGGCGTCCGAGGCCGACCTGATCGGTGAGGACTCCCACACCGATACCGCGCTCATCCGCGCCCGCGTGGAGCTGCCCGCGCTGCCGCTCGGCAGTTCGAAGGGCCTGCGGGTCGGACAGCTCGCCATTGCCATCGGCAATCCCTTCGGGTTCGAGTGCTCCGTCACCGCGGGGGTGGTGAGCGCCCTCGGTCGTAGTCTGCGCAGCAGCACCGGTCGACTGGTCGAGAACGTGATCCAGACAGATGCGGCCTTGAACCCCGGCAACTCGGGCGGTCCGCTGTGCGACAGCGCCGGCCGGGTCATCGGCATGAACACGGCCATCATCGCCTCGGCCCAAGGCATCTGCTTCGCCACTGCAGTCGACACGGTGCAGTGGGTGGCGCTGCAACTGCTGCAACAGGGCCGCGTGCGACGGGGACACTTGGGGCTCGTGGCCCAAACCGCCAGCGTCGCGCAGCGCCTGCGGCGCCACTTGGAGCTTCCGGGCCGGACAGCGGTGCGCATCGTGAGCACGAGTCCCGAGGGACCGGCACGGCAGGGCGGCCTCGAAAGCGGCGACCTTCTCCTGCGGTTCGATCACCATCCGATTGCCAGCATCGATGATCTGCACCGCGCGCTCGGCGCCGAAAAGATCGGGCAGCGGGTTCCGGTGGACGTCTGGCGCCTCGGCCGTCTGGTTCAGTCGACCGTGATCCCCACGGAGCCGCCGAGCGATTGAGCGGCCGTCGCGCCAAATCTCGAGCAGTAGGGCCGCTAGTGACGGGTTAAAGGCGGACGGTGCGAACCGCCGCCCGAAGCCGGTCTTCAGATGGATCTGCGGAAATCGTGGGCGAATCGACTCAGGGGTCGTCCAAATTGACCCCGGGGGACGCCCTGAATATAGTCGCCCGGTGATCGACAAACGCCGCGACCGAATTAAGGATGTGCTGCATCAGGCGATGCAGCTCAGCGGGGACGACCGCGGCCGGTTCGTCTTGGCGGCGTCTTCGTTGGACGATTCGATGCGTCTCGAAATCGAGTCGCTCCTGGCCGCGGATGATGCGGCGCCTGCGAGTTTTCTGCGGATCGACGGCACAATCGGTGCGCCCAGGGAGCTCGAGGCAGGCGATCTGTTCGAACAGCGTTTTCATCTGGTGCGCAAGCTGGGCGAGGGAGGCATGGGTCAGGTGTGGCTGGCCGACCAAACCGCACCGGTGCGGCGGCAGGTTGCGCTCAAGCTGATCAGGGCGGGGATGTACGATGCGGCGGTGCTGCAGCGCTTTCATGGCGAGCGCCAATCGCTCGCCATGATGGATCACCCGTATATTGCGAAGGTGTTCGACGCGGGCACCACCGCCTTGGGACAGCCGTACTTCGTGATGGAGTACGTGCCGGGACTGTCGATCACCGAATACTGCGACCGTCACACGCTCGACGTGCCGCACCGGCTCGAGCTCTTCGTTCATGCGTGCGAAGGCGTCCAGCACGCGCACCAGAAGGCGATCATTCACCGCGACCTCAAGCCGGCGAACATTCTCGTGGTGGAAGTGGACGGTGCACCGACGCCGCGCATCATCGACTTCGGTCTCGCGAAACCGGCAGCCCCGCGGATGGACGATGCGGCACTTTGCACGCAACTCGGACAGGTCATCGGAACACCGGGCTATATGAGCCCGGAACAGTTGAATCCGGCGATCGCCGATGTGGATACGCGCACGGACGTGTATTCGCTCGGCGTCATTCTGTGCGTACTGCTGACCGGACTGCAGCCCTTCGAGACGCGGCGGCGCGAGCGGCCGCCGCTCTATGAGTGGATGCGGCAGATCCGCGAGGAGGATCCGCCGAGCCTCGCCGCGAAACTCAACGCCGACCGTGACGGCATGGCCGCCACGGCCTTGAACCGGGCGACTGATCCGAAGCGGTTGTTGCGCATGCTGCGCGGCGATCTGGATTGGATCACCCGTAAAGCGCTCGAGCGCGAACGTGAGCGCCGCTACGGCGCGCCGTCGGAGCTCGCGGCGGATATTCGGCGTCACCTGACTGATGAGCCGATCATCGCGCGCCCGGCGAGCGCCGCCGATCAGCTGCGCAAGTTCATCCGTCGCCATCGCATTGCCGCCGCTGCCGGGGGCGCCGTTGCCATGCTCGCGGTCGTCACGTCGGGCGCCGGCGTGATCGCCGTCCGTAAGCAGCACGAGGCGGAATATCAACAGCGCCAGGCCGAGTATCAGACGCAGCAGGCGCTCAAAGCCGAGTCGCGTCTACTGACCGAGGTTGCCGCGCAGCGTTTGAAAGAGTCTGACTTGGCCGGTGCCCGGCGGCTGATCCTCGATGTTCTGACCAATCCTCTCTATCAGCGAGGATTGTCGCCCGCCGCCATCAGCGTGTTTCAGGACATCCGCGCGGCGGATCGAGAACTGTTGGTGCTCTCGGGCCACGGAGAGCGCGTATTTACCGCGGTCTACTCACCCGATGGTTCGAGCATCCTCACCGCCTCAGCGGACAGGACCGCACGTCTGTGGGATGCACGCACAGGCGCCCAAACCACCGTTTTCCTCGGACACAGCGACCGCATCTTTGGCGCGGCATTCTCGCCCGACGGCACCCGTCTCGTGACCGCCTCGCGCGACAAGACCGCGCGGATCTGGGACACGCACAGCGGTGCGCAGCTCTTGGTGCTGTCCGGTCACGGCGATCGCGTTGCTTCAGCGGCCTTTTCGCCGGACGGCAAGCGTGTTCTCACCGCATCGTGGGATAAGAGCGCGCGAGTGTGGGATGCGAAAACCGGTGCACAACTCGAGGAACTGTCCGGTCACACCGATGTACTTTATTCGGCCGCTTTCTCCCCCGACGGTGAGCGCATCGTCACCGCCTCCCAGGATAAGACTGCCCGAATTTGGGATGCCAGGACAGCCGTGCAGATCGCAGTGCTCGTCGGTCACGGCGACTATGTTGCATCCGCCGGCTATTCCCCGGATGGCTCACACATCGTGACCGCCTCGGCCGACAAGACCGCACGCATCTGGGATGGCCACTCGGGCGCTCAGCGCGCGGTACTCGCGGGGCATGACGATGTGGTTTATTCCGCCGCCTACGCGCCCGACGGGGCGCACATCGTGACGGCGTCCTGGGACAAGACGGCCCGCGTTTGGGATTCACAGACGGGGTCGCAGCTGGCGGTGCTGGCAGGCCATGGTGCCACGGTCGCCTCCGCTGCCTACTCCCCCGATGGAGCTCGCATCGTCACCGCTTCCCAGGACGGGACCGCGCGAATCTGGGATGCGCGCCTCGGGGCGCAGCAACGCGTGCTCGCCGGTCACGTCGATGTCGTCCATGGCGCCGCGTTTTCACCGGATGGCTCGTACATCGTCACGGCTTCCTATGACCGGAGCGCCCGCATCTGGGATGCGCTGACCGGTACGCCGCTGGTCACGCTGCTCGGCCATGGCGGTGACATTGCGTCCGCCGCCTATTCCCCCGACGGCGCCCGCATCGTGACGGCCTCCCAGGATAAGACGGCACGAATCTGGGATGTGCGCACGGGCGCGCAGCTTGCCGTGATGACAGGCCACGCGGATCGGGTCTACTCGGCCGCCTACTCGCCAGACGGCTCGCGCATCGTCACGGCGTCGCGCGACAAAGCGGCGCGTATCTGGGATGCGCGCACGGGCGCACCGCTTGCCGTGCTGGCCGGGCACCTCGATCGGGTCTATTCGGCCGCCTACTCATTTGACGGCGCCCGCATCGTGACGGCGTCGCGCGACCGCACGGCGCGGATCTGGGACGCACACTCCGGCACCGCGCTCCGGGTGATCGCGGGCCATGACGATGAGGTGGTGACTGCCGTCTATTCGCCGGACGACAGACGCATCCTCACCGCCTCGGTTGACGGCACCGCCCGCGTCTGGGATGCGCGGAGCGGCGCGCAGCTGCTCGCGCTAGCGGCTCACGGCGCCCGCGTGCTGTCCGCCGGTTATTCCCTGGACGGCGCACGCATCGTCACGGCATCGGACGACAAGATCGCGCGCATCTGGGATGCCCGGAGCGGGGTGCCGCTCGCCGCGTTGCAGGGGCATGGGGATGAGGTCACTGCCGCCGCCTTCTCGCCGGACGGGCGCCGGGTGGTCACGGCTTCGGCGGACAAGACCGCACGGGTTTGGGACGCGCGCATACCAGCCGACACTGAGGCACAGATTCTCTGGTACGCGGCCGCCGAACCCGATGCCTTGACCCCGCCTGGCCCGGGGCGCACCGCACTCGATCCGCCCGGGGCTTCAGGGCCCTACACCGGCACACTCGACGGTTCGGGCGAGACTCTCCGGGTCGCCCGAAACGCGGCTAGCAATGAAACAAATGCCCTGACACAGGCTGATCCGCGCAGCAGAAATGCATTGCTGTTGCAGGCCTTCATCGGCTATGCGACTGCGGCCGAGCGCGCCCGCCGGGAGCACTGGTCGGACGATGCCTGGCGATACTGGCGCCATCGCCGAGCGTCTCTCGCCCGGGCGCTGGCGCAGGAGGGCATGATGCAGCAGGTCGCGGATGCGTACAGGGCCGTTCTCGGCTCTGCGGGTTGACCCAAAAATTTGCGATGACGGAGATCGCCGAATGATCAATTTCACACGCCGAACTGTACTGGAAGGCATGGGCGCGGTGGGGATCGCTGCCATCGCCCCGAGGGCCTACGCGACGGGCGATTATCCGCAGCGTGTACTCGGCAAACACCCGGTGGGTTATTGGCGGTTGAATGAAATGGCCGGCCCCGTGGCGCATGACGCCGCGAACAGCCACCACGATGGCGCCTATCATGGCGGCGTTGCCTTCGGCCAGCGAGGACCGGGTCGCGGGTTGCGCGGCTCGGCGATCGGTCTAAACGGGATGGACGCCTTCGTCGAAGTGGCCAACAGCGACGCGTTCAGCCAGGGGACCAGCGGGCGGGGCCTGTCTGTGGAAGCCTGGGTGCGTCCGGATCGTTTGGAGTTCGGGGGTCAAACCGACGAAAACTACGTGCACTGGCTCGGCAAAGGACAAAGCGGCGAATTTGAATGGGGGTTTCGGTTCTACAGCCGGCATTCGTCGCGGCCCAACCGCATCTCCGCGTACATCTGGAATCCGACGTCCGCGCCCGGCGTGCGCAACGAAGGCGCGGGCGCCTATTTTCAGGACGACGTGCAGCCTGGGGCATGGCTGCACGTCGTCGCGTGCTTCGATCCCGGCGATGCGAGCGATGCGCGCAGCGGCGTGTCCATCTACAAAGACGGTGTGCTGCGTCATGGCCCGGCATCCTCACGCGGCGCTCGTTACTCCAGCTACCAAATTGTTCCGCGACGGGGTTTGGCGCCCGTTCGATTGGGCACCCGTGATCAGGGCAGTTTCCTCGCCGGCGGTCTGGCCGAGGTGGCCATTTATCCGAGGGTTCTCACCGCGGGCGAGGTCCTGGACAACTTCGCCAGCGCTTGAAGGGGTCGATGGGCGGGCCGCCGCTGAGGCGGCGGTGCGGTGTTTGACACCGCACCGCTGCTCATCCTTGCGGCATGATGCGATCCGTCACGCGCAGGTCGGCGGCAACTCACGCTTTGCGTGCGGCCCGATTGCGCTTTTCAATGTCGTGATGCCGGACGCGCACGTCCTTGGCGATGCGGGCGCGATCGGTGCGGCTGTCCTTGCGGCTGTCCGCCAGATCCTTTTTATCCTTGGCGATGTTGGCGTTCTGGTCCTCACGCTGCTGGTTCCAGTACGCGGCTCCCTGGGTATCACCCGCGGCCAAATCCCGATTCTCGCGGCTCCGGTCGGCATTGCGATCAGCCCGGTCCCGGCTGATGTCGCGCTGGTCGTGTGCGGCATCCCAAGAATTCTTTTTGAGATCACCCTCATCGCCGCGGATATCCTTGTCGATGGTCCGGATGGCGGCATTGTCCTGCTGCAACTGCGACGCGGGGATTTGGGCCAGCGCCACTGAGCCGATTAGCGTGAGCAAGGCGGTGACGGGCAACATCTTGATAAACATGGAACTTCTCCTTTGGCATTGGGTTTACGAGGGTCGCCATTCGTCGGCGTTCCTACCTGAATGCGCAAAGCTCGCGCAAAACGCCTCATGGCATTGAAATGGCGTCGGCGACAGCGCCGTTCGGTTGACGGCTCAGGATCGCTTCCCTATAGTTTTGGCGAGCAACCACCAGGCGCAGCCTCATGCCCGAGGATCAAACCGGCTCCGTTTCCCGGCTCCTGCGGCATTGGGCTGCGGGCGATGACAAGGCCCTCGGTGAACTGCTGCCGCTGGTCTACAATGAACTGCGGCGCGTGGCCCACCTGCAGCTGCAGCGCGAACGTCCCGACCATACACTGCAGAGCACCGCTCTGGTCAACGAGGCTTACTTGCGGCTGCTCGGCAGCGAAGCGCCGGAGCTGCGCGACCGTTCGCATTTCGTGGCGATCGCCGCGAAACTGATCCGACAGATATTGGTGGACTATGCCCGCGAACGCCGCGCGGTCAAGCGAGACGGCGGCTGCCGCGTCGCCGAGGAATATCTGGATGCGCTGCCGATCGCCGGCGACGCCGATCTGCTGGCACTGGACGACGCGCTGAACGATCTGTACCGAATCGACGAGCGCCAGGCGCAGATCGTCGATATGAAGTTCTTTGGTGGGCTGTCCTCACCCGAGGTCGCCGACGTGCTGAGCCTGTCGCGCGCCACGGTCGACCGCGACTGGGCCACGGCTCGCGCCTGGTTGCATCGACAATTGAGCCGCGCCGAGTCATGACGGAGCGCCGCCGCCTCATTTTTTCTCAGGCAATTGTTTCGGGCAGGTAGTGGCATCCCGTGCGACATGCGTATACCCATACGCATAATCCCGCTCCGGTCGTCTGCTTCTGTTCGTTATACCAACACGTGATGAGCGATGGAGCGGAACCGTCATCGGCAATGAGTTTGCCCTGCTGCACGGGCATCTGAGACAGCGCCGTCAGCGAGGGCGCACCCAACATGGCGGAAAACAAAACCAGGAAGGGCTTTGACCTGGCCATGTTTGAAGTTCCCCGTCGAATGGCTGGAATAGATCCGCATGCTGCCCACATCCAAACTCTAAGCGCCGGTTTTCGGGTAGTCAAGATTGCGGGCCAGCGGTTGTGCGATGCGAAGGTATACTCTGAGTCGAGATCGGCGGACCTGAGTCGGCGTATGAGGGAGAGCGACACATGAAGCGGACGCTTGTGGGGATCCTTCTTGTGTTCGAAGCGCTCGCGAGCATCGGAGATCTGCACCGACCTGTCCGCATGGCGGCGTAGCGCCCGGAATCAGCGTGCGCTGTCTGAGCATTGCATCGA
>Ga0182030_10003136_pt1 | contig 35243 bp, 36 predicted proteins | sample 812S3MmetaG_FD_121299 | JGI IMG/M metagenome (GOLD analysis project Ga0182030, IMG submission 121299) | Permafrost microbial communities from Stordalen Mire, Sweden - 812S3M metaG (Illumina Assembly) | ecosystem: Environmental > Terrestrial > Soil > Wetlands > Permafrost | place: Sweden...
CACCGTGTTTGCCCAGGCCGGGCAGCGCGTGCTGGTTGTGGATTCCGATTTGCGCCGCCCGACGCTGCACAAAGTGTTGCATCTCAGCAACAACGTTGGCCTGACAAATTATCTGCTGAAACAGAATAAACTCGAAGAAGTCATTCAGCCGAGCGGCGTGCCGATGCTTGATTTCATGGCCAGCGGCAAGCTGCCCAGCACCTCGATGAGCATCCTGGGTTCGGCGCAGATGAAGGAGATGGTAGCCGATTTGAAGCAGCGGTATGATTTCATATTTTTCGATTCACCGCCCGTTCTCGGTGTGAGTGACGCCTCGGTCCTGGCCAGCGAAGTGGACATGGTCATTCAGGTGATTCAATACCGCCGCTACCCCCAGCCCATGAGCATCCGCGCCAAGCAATTGATCGAAAAAGTCGGCGGCAACCTCATTGGCATTCTCCTGAACAACATCAACATGTCCCAGGACGAAAGCTACTACTACTACACCGGCTATTATCACGGCGGTGATTACTACACGACCAATGAAGACGCTAGGGAAACCAGCCCCAAGGGCGGCGATGCCGGTGGCAACGACGTGGCCGACATTAAACAAAAGTATTGATTGTACGCTCAATTTCGCAAGGATTAGGAATAATGAAATTTTGGAAAACGTTAGATTTAGTATTCGTTGTCTGCGGCCTGTTGTTTGCCGGGATGCTTGTCACCGGGTGCCGCTCCTCGGCGCCGGACCCCATCTTTACCGACTCACCCACGCCGCCGGTGATGACGGGTTCGCCGGACAAGGGTTTTGCTCCGCCGGAGGTTGCCCGATTTCATGTGGGTGACACGGTCATCGTGACCTTGTCCGGTCTTCCGGATGAAATTCCCGTTCATCAGGAACCGATCAAGGAAGATGGCACCATAACCATGCCCGACATCGGGCACGTTCAAGCTGCGGATAAAACTGCGGGCGAACTTCAAAACGAAATATACAGCCTTTATGTGCCGAAGTTTTACCGCCATCTTACGGTCACGGTGAGCACCGGGGACCGCGTTTACTACGTCACCGGCGAAGTCAAGGCTCCCGGTCGCCAGCTTTATACCGGTGAAATGACCGTCAACAAGGCCATAACCACCGCGGGCGATTTCACCGACTTTGCCAATCACTCAAAAGTCTGGCTCATCCGCGCCAACGGCCAGCGGATCAAGGTCAATTGCGACAAGGCGCTCCGCGACCCGTCACTGGATTTGCCGGTGTATCCCGGCGATCAAATCCAGGTGCCGCGCCGCATTTGGTGATGGTTCAGCTCAACATTCTATCAGGAAAAAAGGCGGGCGCCCAACTGGCTGCCCGTCGTTTTCCTTTCCACATCGGACGGGCGGCGGGAAATGAGCTGCAACTCGACGATGACGGCGTGTGGGATCAACATCTCACCATGGAATTCAACCGGCAGCAAGGGTTTGCCCTGGCAATCGCGCCCAATGCCCTGGCCACCGTCAACGGCGAGCCTGTTCGGGCCGCGATTCTCCGGAATGGCGACATCATCGTTCTCGGTTCCGCCAGACTCCAGTTCTGGCTGGCCGCCGCTCATCAACACAGCCTGCGCTTGCGGGAAGCCTTCGTCTGGTTCTTGCTGATCGCAGTCACGGCCGTGCAGTTTGCGTTGATTTACTGGCTCGTCCGTTAATGCCGGAAATGCCGCATGCCGGTGAAGGCCATGGCCAGATTTCGTTCGTTCGCCGCCGCAATGACTTCCGCGTCGCGCACAGAACCGCCGGGTTGAATCGCTGCTGTTGCCCCCGCTTCCGCCGCGGCAATCAGGCCGTCCGGGAACGGAAAAAAAGCGTCGCTGCAAACCACGCTGCCCCGCAACGAAAGTTTGGCCTCGCCCGCTTTCCAGACCGCAATCCGGCTCGCATCCACGCGGCTCATCTGGCCAGCGCCGACGCCAAGGGTGCGATCCGCCGCGGCATAGACGATTGCGTTTGATTTCACATGCTTGACCACCCGCCAGCCGAACAACATCGCTCGCAATTCATCATCCGTCGGTTGCCGGCGGGTGACGATTTTCAAGTCTGTGCGCGCAGCGGTCTTTAAATCCCGTTCCTGCAACAAAAATGAATTTGCCCCGACGCTGCGAATATCCGGCGATTCCGTGGTAAGCGGCGATTTCAAGATTTTGAGCAGCCGGAGGTTCTTTTTCTTCTGCAAAACCGCCAGTGCGTCGGCCAAAAAATCCGGCGCGATGATGACTTCGCTGAAAATCTCCGCGATGGCCTCCGCGCACGGGCCGTCGAGCGGATGATTTACGGCGATGATCCCGCCGAACGGTGCCTGTTTGTCCGTTGCAAACGCCTTGTCCCATGCTTCCTTCAGGCTGGCAGCCTGGCCGATGCCGCACGGGTTGGTATGCTTCAAAATCGCCAGCGTCGGCGGCTCGTTCGAAAATTCGGCAATCAAATTCGCCGCCGCAGTCAAATCCAGAATGTTGTTGTAGGAAAGCTCCTTGCCGTGCAGTTGCTGGAAGAATTCGTTGAAGCCGCCATAAAGCGCCGCCGCCTGATGCGGGTTTTCGCCGTAACGCAACGGCTGGGCCAGCGGTGCGGAAATATTGAGCGCGGCGGGCAGGCCGGAAGCCGGTGCCACGTTAAATTCCTTTTGCAGATGGGCGGCGATGGCGCCGTCGTAGGCGGCGGTCCGGGCAAAAACCTTCGCCGCCAGTTTGCGGCGCAGTTCGATTGTCGTATCGCCGTTCGCCTGGATTTGATCGGCGATGATTGCGTAATCCAGCGGATCAATCACCACCGTGACGCTGTCATGATTTTTGGCCGCGCTGCGCAACATCGAAGGCCCGCCGATGTCAATGTTCTCAATCGCGTCGTGCAAACGAACGTCCGGCCTGGCAACGGTTTGTTCGAACGGGTAAAGATTTACGACGACGAGATCAATCGGCTGGATGCCGTGGGCGCGGATGGCGGCTTCGTGTGCCTCGTTGCCGCGGATGAACAGCAAACCACCGTGGACTTTCTGGTGGAGTGTTTTGACGCGGCCGTCGAGCATTTCGGGAAAGCCCGTGTGTTCGCTGACATCCTTCACCGTGAGCCCGGCCTCGCGCAGTGCTTTGGCGGTGCCGCCGGTGGATAAAATTTCAATCCCGGCCTTCGCCAGAACTTGTGCAAACGGGACCAGGCCCGTTTTGTCCGAAACTGAAATCAGCGCCCGTTGAATTTTTGCCATGGCCCGGACAAAATCCCCCAGGACAGCCGTTGCCGTCAACGGCAAATCACGGGTTTGTGGCCGCCGGCTGTTGGATCATCCCCTTGGCGATGGCGCGTTCAAACCGGGCGCGGGCGGCGTCGTAATCATGCAATGCCTGGACCTGCGTGCTGCGCGCCTGGGTGAGCGAATTCTCGGCGTCCAGCACGTCAAGCTGCGTGCCGGTGCCGGCGTCGGCGCGGGCGTTGGCTTCACGCAGGGACTCCTCCGCCTCGTCCTGCACGGTTTTCTGCGATTCCAAAACCTCCTGGGCTTCCAGAAAATCGGAATAGGTCGTGCGCACTTCCAGTTCGACATTGCGCGCCTCCTCGTCCACGGCGGTCTTTGATTTTTCGTAAAGTGCCCTGGCTTGTACGACCTTGCCGTGCGTCAACAACCCGTCAAAAATGGCCCAGTTCAACTGTGCCCCGGCGTTCCAGCCGTTGATGTCGTGATTGAGCACGACGGGCGGTGTGAATTGTGCGTTATACCAGTTGTAACCGGCGAAAAGCTGGACGCTGGGTTTGTAGCCGGCTGAGGCGTCGGTGATGTTGAGCTTCTGCAACTCCTCGGTTTTGCGCAACGCGATCAGTTCGGGCCGCTTGCTCAGCGCCTGCTGAAGCGCGTCGGGCAGATTGATTTCATAGGGCGCGTCGTCGAGCCCATCCGTGATATTCAGCGGAATGTTCTCCCAAACGTCACGCGGCAGATTGTAGCCGAGCAGGTTGGCCAGGTTGTTTTTGGCGATGCGATAATTATTCTGCGCCTGAATCAAAGGCGGTCGCGCATTGGCCACGGAAACCTTGGCGCGCAGCACGTTGAAATGCGGCACGGTGCCCGCATCGTAACGGTGCTGTTGATCTTCCAGTTCCTTTTCCAGCAGGTTGACGGAGGTTTCGTTCACGGTGATTTGTTCCGCCGCCAGCAGAATGTCGTAATACGCCAGGCGCACGGCCAGCAAGGTGTCCGCGAGTGTCGCCTGATATTGCGCCAGGGCCTGTTCCTTGGTGACCTTGGCCGCGCGCACTGCCGCCATCAGCTTGCCTCCTTCATAAATGGATTGAACGATTTGCAGACCCGTGTTCCAGTTTTGGTTGGGCTGCTGAAAACCGGATGCACCATTTGTCCCGCCGGGAAAATTTTCGATGGCGTGTGGGTCCGTGTATTTATACTGGCCGGTTGCCACCAATTGCGGCAACGCCACTGCGCGTGTCTGCACTACCACGCCATACTGCGCTTCGAGATCATTCTTGGCCTTGAGAATCGTTGGATTTTGCTGCAAGGCAATGTTCAGGGAATCCGCCAGCGAAAGCGGCCGGGTCAGCCATTCGGGCGCGGAGTTGGTGCTTTGGGCGAGCCCGTTGTTGCCAAGGCCGCAACTGATGACCAACATCGCATAAATAGAAAACTTGTTCATATCGCAGTGATTTTATCACGAGTGCGTCACGACGCAAACTTGCAAATAAACTTACCTTGGATTCTTCTTGGTGCAATGCGCCTGCGAAACCGTTAAAATCTGCTCATAATAATTTCGCCATCGGCATCACGTTTTCAACCATCGCCAAAACCAGCTTGAGGCGGTGCAGATGGCTTTTTTCTTTTTCCTGCCGTCGTAGTTGCTGTCCGGTTACATGTTTACGTTTCGGGGATGCCGGATTGGGCGCAGGACATCGGCGAGATTCTACCGTTGGCCCATTTCCTGCGCATCGTGCGCGGCATACTACTGAAAGGAAATGGATTAGCTGAAATCGCGCCCGACCTCTGGCCAATCGCCATTTTTTTGGTGGTGATGATTACCGTCGGCATCAAGCGTTATCGCCAAACGCTGGATTGACGGTCTTTTTCAGAGGTGTAAACAATTGGAATTCAATCAGTTGCCGGCTAAACTTGCAAATTGGGCCAGCTTCGGTTCTCCTTAAGCTAAATGTGGCGATGTAGTTGCCTGGTTTTAACATTCGGACTGGTGCTGATCGGCAAGGAATTGACGGGCGCGGAATCAGCGGAGGTCAACTTGGATTACGTGGCGCAGCGCGCCCTCGAACGCGCGCACCAACCGTTTCACTCGCCGCGTGCCGATTTGCCAAAGGTGTTGCGGCAGGACAGCCTCGATTACGACAAGTATCGCGAAATCCGCTTCCGCCGCGACCAGGCGCTCTGGACGGCGGACGACCTGCCCTTCCGCGTCGAATTTTTCCACCCGGGCTATCTTTACCAGGAACCGGTGCATATCAATGAGTTCACGGCCACACACGTTCAGCCCATCCGGTTTGTGCAGGATTTTTTCGACTACGGTGATCTGCATATTCAAAATCAGATTCCTGCCAATACCGGTTATGCGGGCTTTCGTTTGTTGTACAAATTGAACAACACCAACCAGTGGGACGAACTGGGTGCCTTTCTCGGCGCCAGCTATTTCCGGATGCTCGGCAAGGGGCAGCGTTATGGCCAATCCGCGCGCGGACTGGCCCTCGACTGCGGCGAGCCGGATCGTCCGGAGGAGTTCCCCATCTTCACGGACTGGTGGCTGGGCAAACCGCAAAAGGACGATGGGCAGTTGGTGCTGTTTGCCATTCTGGACAGCGTCAGTTGTGTGGGTGCATATCAATTTATCATCCGGCCAGGGGAGACAACGGTGGTGGACGTTGACGCTGTGTTATATCTTCGCGAAACCAACACGGTTCATGCCGTGAACGCGACGCGATTGCCCATCAAAACCATTGGTTTGGCGCCATTGACGAGCATGTTCTGGTTCGGCAAAAATTCGGAACGCAAATTTGACGATTACCGTCCTGAAGTTCATGACACTGACGGACTGCTGGTCCACATGGACAACGGCGAGGTGTTTTGGAACCCGCTCGACAATCCCTCCGTGATGCGTCATCAGGTTTTTTCCGCCCCGAATGTCCGGGGCTTCGGCCTGTTGCAACGCGAGCGTTCTTTTGCCGCGTATCAGGACATGTTCAACCTGTATCATCTGGAACCGGGCGTGTGGATCGAGCCGCGGGGCAACTGGGGTGACGGCGATTTGCATCTGGTGGAATTGAGCGCGAATTATGAGGGCTTTGACAACATCGTGGTGTTTTGGGATCCCAAGAACAAACCTGCGCCGCTGCAACCTTACCATTTTGGCTACACCCTTCGCTGGATCGGTGAAATGGACAAATTGTCCGAGGAAAGGGTCGTGTCCACGCGCGTGGGGCTTGACTCGCGGGATGTGAACAGCCGGCAGTTCGTAATTGATTTCGACGGGCCAAAACTCGATGCCATTTTGGAAAACGACATCCCGCAGGCCGTGGCCTATTGCAGCACCAACGCGGCGATTGTGGACAACCAGGTCGTGCGCTGCGTCGGGCTGGGCACCTGGCGCGTGGTGTTGAGAATGCAGCCCAAGCCCGGCAACACCGACCCGGTGGACCTGCGCTGCACGCTGCAAAAGGGGACCAACCTGCTGAGCGAAACCTGGACCTACCAATGGAGTCCGCCATGAACGACATCGGGGCATTGGCCGATTCTTCCGGCCATCTGGCGGGCCGCCGGCTCGAAGAGTGGAACGCGGCGTATGAGAAGGTGGAAAATTATTTCCACGCCCTGCGGGTACGCAACAAGGCCTTGCTTGGCCAACTGGTGCTGCGCGTGCTCGAACGCGCCGCGCGCCGGGCCCCCGCCGAGCCGCAACGATCCGCGACCCAGCTCGCCGCCGAGGAAATGGACCGGATTGTGATTGATTGGTTTGCCGAGGTCTTGCAGGAACCGCCGGCCAACGCCGACCAGATGCTCTCCACGCGCGGACGCCTTGCGCTGCTGCTCGCCGACATGCCGGGACGCTGGCAGGAACAATTTTTGCGGCCCGGCCCGTGGCCAAAGGAATTCATCTCGGCGATGCGCGAAAGCTATTTACGCGCCGGGCCGGATTTTCAGCTCTCCAAGATGACGCCGCGCCCCCTGGATCTTGGTCCGATTACGACCCTGACCTATCTGGGCCGGCTGCCGTATCTCAAAATGGTGCTGGCCTGGACGCTGTTTGCCTTGTTGCTGGTGGCCATTTTCATCATCACGCACTGAGTCATGCCCGGCGCTTCCCCATCCGCCCCGGCCTCAAGCCCGTCAACCCCATTGCGGGTGATGCCCGCGCGGCGCATCGGGCGCCACGGCTTGCGGCTGTTTATTTTTTATTCCTGCGCGCTGTTGCTTACCGGCCTGGTTTCGATGCTCTTTGCCGATTTACTGTGGCGCACGGGATGGTCCGCGTCCTGCACCGTGCTGTTGGTTCTGTTCGTGATTCTATTTTTGTTCGCCGCCATCGGTTGCATGCACGGCTTGTATGGTTATGTGTTGCGGATGTTCGGTGATGACCGTCGCATCACCCAGCTCAAGGCCTATCGCGACCAAAGCATCGCCGGCATCAGCACGGCGATCATCTTCCCGATTTACAACGAGGACGTCGTGCGCGTTTGCGAAGGGTTGCGCGCGACGTATGAATCTTTGGAAAGAACCGGCCAGCTGGAACGATTCGATTTTTTTATTTTGAGCGATTCCACCGATCCCGACAAATGGGTCGAGGAGGAACGCTGCTGGTATGATTTGACCCGCGGACTTGACGCGCTGGGCCGGATTCATTATCGCCGCCGGCTGAACAATGAAAGCCGCAAGAGCGGAAACGTGCGCGACTTTCTGAATACGTGGGGCCGCCGCTACCGCTATTTCATGGTGTGTGACGCCGACAGTGTCATGCGCGGGGAAACGCTTGTGGACCTGGTGAAATTGATGGAGGTGCATCCCACCGTCGGCCTCATTCAAACCGTGCCGGCGCTGGTCAACGCCGAGTCCTTGTTTGGCCGCATCCAGCAATTTGCCAACCGCCTGTACGCGCCGCTGTTTATTGCCGGGTTGAATTACTGGGCGTTAGATTTTGGAAATTATTGGGGGCACAACGCCATCATCCGCACCGAGCCGTTCATGCAGTTTTGCGATTTGCCGCAACTGCCCGGACGCAAGCCGTTCGGCGGCCAGATCCTCAGCCATGATTTTGTCGAAGCGGCGCTGATGCTGCGCGAGAACTGGGAGGTCTGGTTTGCCTACGATCTGGAAGGCAGCTACGAGGAAACCCCGCAGGCCCTGATCGAAAATGCCCAGCGCGAGCGCCGCTGGTGCCAGGGCAATCTGCAACATGGCCTGGTGCTGTTTGCCAAAGGCCTGCGCGGAGTGAGCCGGTTGCATCTGATCCTAGGGATTTGCGGTTATCTGGCCGGTCCTTTGTGGCTGGCATTCCTGATCACATTTAACTGGATTCGCTGGTTTCACAACCATACCGGCCTTTCGGACATCACCGTGCAGTCCTATGTGTTAAAAGGTTTGAGCGGCACGGCGCACGCGCTGCTCATCTTCATCATTTGCATGGTGGTCATCATGCTGCCAAAGGCGCTGGCGCTGATTGACCTTTCATATGATTGGGACCGCCGGCTGGCGTTCGGCGGCCTGGCACGCACGGCCACCAGTGTTGTTTGCGAGACCATCTTTTCGACCCTGCACGCTCCGCTGCTGATGTTGTGGCATACCCGGTTTGTCGTCATGAACCTGCTGGGCGTCAGTGTCGGATGGGGAACGCAACAACGTGCTGCCGACGGCACGGCGTGGGGCTATGCCATCCGGCGCCATTGGGGGCATACATTGATCGGACTGGTTTGGGGCGTGTTCATGTGGTTTCTGAGCCCGTCACTGTTCTGGTGGTTTACACCTGTGCTCGCGGGGATGGTCTTGTCCGTTCCGCTGAGCGTGCTGACCAGCCGTCGCAGCCTCGGAGCCCGTGCGCGGAAGCTGGGATTGTTTCTCACACCGGAAGAAATCGCGCCGCCACCGGAGTTGGTTGCTCTGCGTGCGAACATGAAAGTTCATGAACTTACCGAAGACAATTCTCTGCGGCGTCCGCATGCGGGTCTGGCGGACGCGGTGCTGGATCCTTACGTCAACGCCATTCACGTTTCGCTGCTGCGGGAGAAGGAGCTGAATCCGGTTTATGCCGAGCAACTGGCCGTGATGGGTGTCGGAAGCCCGAGGGTCCGCGCGCTGGGCGAAAAATTGCTGGCCCTCGGACCGGACAAATTAACCCCGGCCGAACGGCTTTTGATCATGGCCGACGGGCGCACCATGGTCTGGTTGTATCATGAGGCCTGGTTGCGCACAGGCGAATCGCTGGCTCCCTGGTGGCGGGCCTCCATTCGCGAATACAGCCGGCTGGACGTTTCGTAATCACAGCTTTTCCACTGCCGTCAGAGCAATTCCAATGTCCGTTGCAGTTCCGCATCCGTGTTGTAAAAATGCGGCGAGAACCGGATATAGTTCTGCCCCTGGCGGTCCGCACGCAACGATGCCACAACGCCGGCATCCGCTAGTTTTTGGTGCAATGGCGCAAGTTCCTTACCGGGCTGGTGAAAAGAAATGATGCCGCTGGCGTTTTCCTTTTTTGCCTCCGCGTTCAGGACCGTAAAGCCCTTTGCCTGCAAGGCGGGAACGAGCCAGGCGCGTTTGCGGAGCAACTCGGCGGCGATGTTTTCCACTCCGGTTTCCAGCGTGAGTTCCATGGCGGCGATCAAGCCGACAAGCCCCAGCAGATTGTGTGTGCCGGCTTCGTATTTGGCCGCGCCGCTGCGAAAGACAATGCGTTCCTGCGCGACAAAATTCGGGCAGCGCACGTTGTGCCAGCCATAAACCGGCGGGTTCAGCTTTTCCTGTAACTCGCGCCGGACGTAAAGCAGGCCCGCACCGCACGGCCCCAGCAGCCATTTATGCGCATCGGCGGCGAGAAAATCCACGTGCTCGACCGTCGTGGAAAATGCGCCGAGCGTCTGGATGGCGTCCAGACAAAACAGGATGCCGCGTTCCCGTAAAAATTTTCCGATCGCCTGAACATCAATGCGATAACCGCTGACGAAATGACAGGACGCGAGCGCTACGAGCCGGGTGTTTTCGTCCACCTGACCCATCACATCCTGCGGGCGGATGACGCCGAGACCGCGCGTGTTGAGCAGACGAACTTCAACGCCGCGTTCCGCCAGCGCCATCCACGGATAAACATTCGACGGGTAATCGTCATGGTAAATGAGGATGTTGTCGTGCTTGCGAAAATTCAAACCGGCGGCGACAAAGCTCAGGGCGAGTGACGTCGGCCCGACCAGTGCGACCTCCTCCGGCTGGCAGTTCAACAATTGCGCGCCGAGCTTGCGCGCGTCATTCAACCGGTGGAGGACAAAGGCTTCCTGGTCACCCAGCATACCTTGCCGGGCGCATTCCGCAATGGCCTCCGCCACCCAGCTTGGCAGCGGGCACACCCCGGCATGTGCGAGGAACACTTTGTCACGGGCGACGGGGAATTTGCTACGGCGAAGCTCCTCGTTGACGAACAGTTCGGTCAAAGTCATGCGGCAAAATTAGCGGGCCGGGGCCGGCGCGCAAAGCGGAATTAAAACCCGTTCAGAACATTGGAAAGTTCGCTGTTCGGACCATACATGCCCGACCAGAACTGGATGACTTTGTACGCGATCATCAGCACGACCAGCATATAAACGAGCCGTGGCATCCAGGTCGCGAAGGCGTTCAGCTTGCGCGTGCCCTCCTCATTGTAAAGCCGGTTCAGATGGCGGAGCGATTCGTCAAGTTTGCCGCTGACCTCGCCGCTGGCATAAAGATTGGCGAACATCTCCGGAAACAACGGACAGAGACGGACGGCTTCGGACGGCATCTGGCCGGCGGTCACTTGCGGTTTCCAATCGGTGACGGCGCGGCGCAGGGCCGGTGAACCGCTGGCGGTGGCCGCCATGTCCCAGGCTTCGAAAATGTTGACCCCGGCGCTGATGAGCGCTTCGAGTGCGGCGGCGAGCCGGGACAGGGCGAGAAACTGCCGGGCCTTGCCCAAAATGGGGACCCAACGCAGGAAAGCTTCGATCCTGGCGCGCCATTTTTCGCCGTGTTTGCTCTGCGTGGCGTAAGTCATGAAGGCGACAGCGCCATACAGCGGCGAGAGGATGAGCGCGGTTTTGACGAACAGGAGGATCAGGCTAGCGTTGAATTGTGAGGCGGCGAACGGAAGCACGATAAAAAAAATGATGGCGGCAAGATGGATCAGTCCAACGGGGTAGATGAGCTGGGAAATCACCTGCTTGATGACGCGGGCGCGATCGTTGTAATAATCGGCGAGCAGGCGAAAACAGGTGTCGAGTCGCCCGCTTTGTTCGCCGGCTCCGATCAAGGCGAGATCAAATGAGGGCAGCCAGTTGAGGGCTTGCAATGATTCGGCCAGGGTTGTGCCCCGGGCAAGTTCGTCGAGCAGCCGTTGCAACGGTTGGCGGTAGGAAGGGGCGGGCGGGCTGCGTTTGATTTGCTCCAGGGCGCGGATGACGCCGATGCCGGCGGAGTTGAGCTGGGCCAACTGGTGATAGAACTCGGCACGCTGACTGAATTGCTGGGGCGTGACGATGAGCGGCATAATCCCGCCTGGCGGGACCGGTGCGGTCAGACCGCAACGCGGTCCAGGCTGTTCTTGAAATCGCGTTTGCTGCGCGCGCCGACGATCTGGTCGGCAACCTGGCCCTTGCTGAACAGCAGCAGGGTGGGGATGGCGCGGATGCCATATTCGGCCGCCAGCGCCTGCTGTTCGTCAATGTTCACCTTGCCGATTTTGGCCTTGCCGTCATATTCGTCGGCCAGTTCGTCGAGGAGCGGAGCGATCATTTTGCACGGGCCGCACCATTCGGCCCAGAAGTCAACCAGCACGGGCACCGGCGACTGCAAAACCTGTTGCGCGAAGTTTTCCTGGGTGAGCGGAACAATCAATGGGGAGGCCATACGTTTGCGTTAAGAGAAATTCAAGGCACAGGAAACGAAGTCGTTAAAACCATGTCAACTGAGTGCACCATTTAGTATCACGAACATCCAGACGACGGTGCCCACGGCAAACACTCCGGCCACGGCTGCGGCAATGATCAGGATTTTGTCGAGTGCGCCAATTGTGGGTGCGCCGGCATAGGCCGCTCTGGAAACCGCCGGAGCGGGACGGGACACTGGAGCTGCCGGTGCCGCTGCGGTCTTTGGTGCGGCGGCAGTGGGTGCCGCCGCGGTCTTGGCTGTGGTAAGCGGTGTTGCGCTGGGAGCGCCGGTCGGACCACCGGGCGGCAACGTCGGCAGTTTGATGGTCGGTGCCGCAGATGGTTTTGGCGGCAAATTGATGCGGACGGTCTCTTTTTTGGGCTGGACCTTGCCGGTTTCTTTTTTGACCGGCGGTACAGCGCCGGTGGGCGCGCCTGGAATGTTCGAAGGAATGTCAGCCATAGTATTTAGTGGTCAAGATAAACGGCGGACAGCGGCTGTCAAATTTAATTCTGGAACTCCAAGGGAGGGCGCCGGCGCCGGTCTGGCATCAGAGTTTTTCCTCAATCAATTCACGTCGGGCACCGCCGAGCAATTGCTCGACAAAACTGGTCGAATAGACGCCCCGCCGGAAATTCGGGTCCTGCATGATGGCCTGCTGGAAGGATACCGTGGTTTTGATGCCGGTGATCATGTATTCGGCGAGCGCACGGTTCATGCGGTCCATGGCCTCCCGCCGGTCTTTGCCGGTCGCGATCAGCTTGCCAATCATCGAGTCGTACGTCGATGGAATCGTGTAGCCCGCGTAGGCGTGGGTGTCCACGCGCACGCCGCGGCCGCCGGGTTGGTAATACATCTCAATCCGCCCGGGGCTGGGACGGAAATCGTCGAACGGATCTTCCGCATTGATGCGACATTCGATGGCATGCCCCTTGATTTGGATGTCGCTCTGTGAATGCTGCAGCGGCTCGCCCATGGCCAGCAGGATCTGATAGCGCACCAGATCAATGCCCGTGACTTCCTCCGTGACCGGATGCTCGACTTGAATCCGCTTGTTGACTTCGAGGAAGTAAAAATTGCCGTGATTGTCCACGATGAACTCAACGGTGCCGGCGTTGGTGTAATGCGCGGCTTCGGCGATTTTCACCGCGGCTTTGCCGATGCGGTCGCGCAATTTGCGGAATTTATTTTCAATCAGTGGTGACGGCGCCTCTTCGATCAGTTTTTGATTGCGGCGTTGCACAGAACAATCGCGTTCGCCCAGATGTATGATCCGTCCTTTCTGATCGCCGAGAATCTGAATTTCAATGTGATGCGGATTTTCGATGAATTTCTCGATATAGACGCCCGAATTGCCAAACGCCTTTTCCGCCTCGGTTCGCGCCGTGTGAAAGCCTTTAACGAGCGAAATGTCGTTGTGTGCCACTCGCATCCCGCGTCCGCCTCCACCGGCGATCGCCTTGATGATAACCGGATAACCAATTTGTTTGGCAATGATCAGGGCATCTTGTTCTTTTTCAACGACGCCTTCCGATCCGGGTGGCGTGGCCACCCCGGCTTTTTTTGCCAGCGCACGGCTGACCGCCTTGTCGGACAAGGCTTGCATCGCGCGCGGGCTGGGACCAATGAACCGGATGTTGCAGCTTTCGCAAACCTCGGCGAAATGCGCGTTTTCCGAAAGAAAACCATACCCCGGATGGATTCCGTCCACATCCGCCACCTCGGCGGCGCTGATGATCCGGTCAATGCGCAGATAACTTTCTGATGCCGGGGCCTTGCCGATGCAAATGGCTTCGTCGGCCAGCTGCACATGCATGGAATTGGCATCCGCCTCTGAATAGACGGCCACCGTGCGGACGTTCAACTCTTTGCAGGCGCGAATGATCCGAACCGCGATTTCACCGCGATTGGCGACCAGGATTTTTTCAAACATGGGCTTTCAGTGAAAGCAAACAGGATTAAACGAATTTCCGTCGCCGAAGTCAGTTGGGCCGCACTTTGAACAACGGCTGGCCGAATTCCACTGGTTTGGCGTTTTCCACCAGAACCTGCGTGATCACGCCTTTGACTTCAGCTTTGATTTCATTCATCACTTTCATCGCTTCAATGATGCACACAACGGTTTCAGGGTTGATTTCAGTGCCAACTTCAACGTAGTTTCCGGCTTCAGGGGATGGCGCACGGTAAAAGGTGCCGATCATCGGCGATTTGACATCAATCTCACCGGTCGCCGCCGCAGGTGGTGCGACTGTCGTTACCGAACCGGCAGGCAACATTGGAGCTGCACCGGCAACCACCGGTTGTTCGTCATATTGGACGGCGGGTGCACCGCCGTTGAAACCACGCTTGAGCCTGATTTTCGAATCCTGACGCTCCAATTCAAACTCCGTTATGGAGTTTTTCTTCATCAAATCAATGATGGCCTTGATGTCTTTTATATCCACGATGCGTTCTCGTTAAAGTGAATCCGATTTTCTGTTTTAATCATTAATAATCCAAAAATCAGCGGTCAAAGTCCGCACTCTAATCGAATGTTTGTTGAACTGGAGGGAATGCTATCTATTGGAATGCTCACCGTCAAGTCGCAAAATCGCCAAGTAATAAATCAAAAATTACCGTAAAAATTGATTTAAATGATTATTTTTTATCAGCTTTAACGTCAACGGACGCTTCCAACGCTAAAATATATGATTTTTGGCCAAACCCTGTTATTTGTCCGCAACAAACCGGTGCAATGAGCGACTTATGTCTGAATTCTTCTCTTGCATGAATGTTTGAAAGATGAATCTCTATGGTAGGTATTCCCACTGCCACAATCGCATCACGCAGGGCGATACTGGTATGGGTATAGGCGGCGGCATTGATGACAATCACGTCAAACTTTCCCTTTGCCTGCTGAATCCAGTCAACCAGCTCTCCTTCCAGATTGGTCTGCCGGAAATCAATGCCCACCTTCAATTGTGCGGCCCGTTCCCGCACCTTGGCTTCGATGTCAGACAAGGTCGCATGACCATAGACATCCGGCTCGCGCTGTCCCAACAAATTCAAATTCGGCCCGTTGAGAAAGAGAATTTTCATTTGCGGCGGGCAGAATAGCCCGGCATCGGACTTTTGTCGATTTGATTTCCGGTCCCAGCCAGCAGGCAGCCCAACAAAGTGAAAGCCGTCCATGCCAGGGCCGGAACATAGAGTCCAAACTCGCCCAGTTCTTGAAGAAACCAACCCAGTAATCCCAGAAAAACGGCGATTCTTAACGGATCGTCAGACCGCCAAATCCGCCGTCCGATGGTCGTCAACGCTAGGACAATCCATGCTCCATAAGTTAATCCGCCAATAACTCCTGAATCTGAAAACTGCTCCAAGCAGTCGTTATGCGCCAGCCGGGCCATTTCGGCGGTCGGCGACTTGAGTTGGGCATACGGCCGCTGAAACGTGCCCGGCCCCGTGCCCAAAAGGGGATGTTGGAAGGTGGTTTCCACCGCCGCACGCCAATAATCAAACCGTGCGCCGGCGCTGGTTGCCCCGGCGGCAAAGTAACCGTGGAAACGTACCGCAAAAATTCCCAAACCAATCACCGTTACCGCGATCAGGGCCGCCCATTTTGTCCGGGCCGGCCATTTCAAGCGAAATAAACTTATGCCGCCGACCGCCATCGCAATGAGCCAGCCCAGTTTTGAACCGGTCCAGACCAGTGCCGTGCCGCCCAGAAAGATGGTCAACGTGATCACCGCGACACGGATGACGGGACGCAATTGTTTCGTGCTGATGCAGGCCAGAGCCAGCGACACCGGGAACAGCAGCAGAATCAAGCCGGCCAGGGCGTTGGGATAGACCAAGGTGCCCATGACGCGGCCTTTTTCAAATTTGGCGAGGATGACCGGGTTGGCCACGTCCATGCCGTTGGTGGTGATGACCACGCGGTCATGTTTCATTTCTGCAAACATTTCCGGTGGGACGTTCGTCCAACCTGCCCGCTCGCCTTCCACCAGCAATTGGTGGCTTTGCGGGAACTCAAAAAGCCGCTGGTTGATTCCCTTGACGAGGCAGAAGGCAAATGCCGCCAGCACGCCGATCAACAGACATCGCAGGGCACGCTCGCGGTCAAAAATCAATGCGCCGATAAAATAGCAGGCAAGACATCCGGCGAACTGGATGACCGTCGCTCCGGTAAGTTCATCGTCCACGGTTTGCGTGGCTGAGAGCAACTGCCAGCCAAACCACGTCAACGGCAGCAACCAGAGCCAGCTTGCTGCCGGCCAGCGCAATTTGCTGGTAAATGCCAGCGCCGCACCCGCCAGCGCGACCGGCAGAAAAATCCAGTTGCCCCAATGGGTAGGCCACGCGTCCGCCCAAAATTCGGCCGGCGAACCCGGCGGCGTGATCTTTTGGTCGAGAATCACCGGATTGCCGAACTTGAAGATTGCCAGGCCGAGAAACAATCCGAATACCAGCGCATAAACTTCGTTGCCGGTGATTTTTGTCGGGGACTTCATTGCGAGGTGTTTCGCAACCGGCTAAAGATGGAGTTTGAGCAGGCTCACCTCCAGCGTGAGCGCTTCCTGGACGTTCGTGTGCAGCAACCGCTGGGTTTGTTCCAACGTTTGTAAATTCTCCAGTGCCTGACGGGGCGTGATGCGCCGGGCGACGGCTTCCGCGCCGGAAAGGTCGGGGAATTTCAGCAGGCCTTCGCCGGCGGCCAAGGTGCGCAACCAGACATCCCGCAGCCACCATTGCACCAGCAGGATCGCCTCCGCCCGCTGGCGGCGATATTCTGCTTCAACGGCGGCGGTGAGTTCGTCCTCCCATTTTTCGCGCAAATCCTTTTCAACTTCGTCGTGCTGTTGCAATGGCGAGCGCGCCGTCAGGGCTTCTTCCACGCGCGTCTTGATTTCGCCAAGCCTTTGCAGCAGCGCGTCCAGCAGCCGGTAGCGTCCCAGCAAACTTTTTTGCTCGCTGGCCGCCAATGCGCCAAAATGTGCGAGCCATTCCGTTTGCGCCGGATCGTTCGAACGGGTGCCGTCGCCAAAAAAATTCAGACGCAGGCAGCGGGACAGGGTCGTTTCCAGCATCCGCTGCGGCTCGGTGGAAAGCAAAATCATGACCGATCTTGCGGGCGGTTCTTCCAGTGTCTTCAGAAAAGCGTTGGCGGCCTGGACATTCAACCGGTCCGCTCCGGCGATGACCGCCACTTTGTATCTGGCCTCGGCCGGTTTGAGCTGGATTTCGCGCATCAAATCCCGGGTTTGCTCGACGGTGATGACGCGCGATTTGGATTCCGGCCGCGCCCAATGGATGTCGGCGTGGCTGTCGCTGTCAATTTTCCGGCAGCTCGAACATTCGTCGCAACAATCGGTGGCCACCCCGCCGGTCTTGACGGGCTGCTGGCAGTTCAGCGTTTTGGCCAGCGTGCGGGCGAGCCGTTCCAGTTCTTCAAGTTGATCGCCGGCGAACAGGTAGGCGTGGCCGAGCCGTCCGCGGGCGAGCGAACGTTGGAGCAGTTCGACCCCTTGCGTCTTCCCGGCAAATTGTTTGAAGGCCATGCGCGTTGAACGGGAATTGTGCGCGTCCCCGGCCGCCGGGCAAACAAAAATTTATCTGCCCGGGCGCTTTTCCCAATCGGCATGTTGTTCCAGCGCCCGCTGGGGCGCCTCGCCATACCACGAATAACCATTGCGGCGCTCGGGCGAGATTTCGTTCATATTGTCGTGAATGCTCTTGTCCCGGTCGCCAAAAATCGGCCGGTCGGTGCCGATCTCATAATAGCGGGCCCAAATCGGTCCGCTGCCCGGAGCGGCGACGAGTTGACGTCCGTGGTCCGGATCAAACGTGACGGCAACATCGTTGATTCTTGTTTTCTCAAACCAGGTTGTGGCGGCATCCACCGCTGAGATCAGCTCCGGGCTGGGATCGGGCAGTTCCATCAGGAAAACCACGAGTTCGGCGCTTTCACCGCTGACCTGTGAAGGCATTTCGTAGTTGCGGGCCGAAGCCGGTTGCAATGTCAGCGCGTCGTGCTGCTGGCACCACACCGTGCGGCGGCCGTTCACGATAATCTGGGTGGCGAGAACGCAGGCGATGCCGCGCTTGAGACTGGCGGTTGCGAGCGCGCGATATTTTTTTGGTACGAAGCCAAACATGGCGTTGGTGCCGGAAACATCACGCAACAAGGCGAGCACATTGAGCATGGCATCGTCGTTGTAGGTGATGGTGTCGTGATAGCCGCCTTGCAACGGCCATACCTGCGGCCAGCCGCCGTTGGGATATTGCGAGGCAAAAATGTAATCCAGCCCGTGCAGAAAGGTCGTGCGATAAACCGCGGATGAATTGGTGCCGGCGGCGGCCATGACCATCGCCAGAAAATGCATTTCCGTGATGGTTGCGTCGTTGTCGAAGGTGCCGACGTAATCCCAATCGGCATCCCGGGCGATGTCAAAGTCGCCGGCGATGAGAAGATGCGAAGTGTTGTTGGGCGCGAATGCTTCACCCGGCGCGCGGGGATGCCGCGTCATGTCCAGATTTTTGCTCCAACCGCCGGCCGGGGTTTGAAACGAGACGATGATGTCCGCAATGTGCCGGGCCTCGGCCTCGCCATACCAGGTGGCCGGCTGGTACAACGGCATGCTTTTGGCGGAATGGCCCGCGGGCGGAAGCACGGGTTGTTTGATGCCGTGTTTGCGCATTTCCGTCTGAAAAAAAGCCTGATCCGTCTGCCATTGTTTTGACGATCGCTTCAAATAATCCTTCCAGGCGGGTTGTTCGGCGCGGGGCAGCGCGGCGATGCGTTCGGCGGTCAACGATTGTGCCGGTGCATTGGTGCCGATGATGGCTGCCGGCAGAGTTTTTGGAAAAGCGCAGAGCAGCCCCAACCCGGTTGCCAGAACAATCCACGGGCGCGGCCGGTTCAAAAGCCTGGGTGAACGATGCATGTGCCCAAGTGTGTGATGGTCTCGAGAGTGCGCCAATAAAATTCGGAAAACTTGGGGAGCTTCACGCCGGCTGCCCGGAGCGAAGGATTCCAATGATACCGGACGGCAGGCGCTGGAGGAGAAGTGCATTCCATCACCTGCCATCCGTTGGCTGGTCGGAGGCCGGCCAGATTGAGAGTCGTTGAGGGTTCTGTAATGTTTTTAACATAATATTTCTATTCTACATTGGTTCGACTTTGAATTTTCCGGCGGGGGCCAGCGGGCCTCACGTAAAATTCACACGGCGGCTCTCCAAGCAGTCGGCGTGCCTGCAATAAGGGATGGTTTACTGTATAAAAAACACAATGCATTATACTAATCATACAATGAAGTGATGTTGATATGTTTTGAGCGTCAAGGGGTTGCGTCGCGGATTTGCGGGTCCCGGCGGGCGGCCGGACAAAAATTGTTTAAACTGCGGCAAAATAATTTCTGAATTAAAACCGGAAAAGGTATCTATAAATCAAACCAGTTGGTGACAAATTTCGTGGCCGGTTCGTGGAAGAGCGAATTTGTGTACGACGGCCTGATGCGCCGGCGCATCGAGCGCGATTACAGTTGGAATGGCAGTTCGTGGTTTCAGACCAACGAAATTCACTTTGTTTACGACGGCAACGACATCATTCAACATCGCGATTCAAACAATGTGCCAACATTGACATTTACGCGGGGCAAAGATTTGAGTGGTACCTTGCAAGGCGCGGGCGGGATTGGCGGGCTGTTGGCGATGACGGAAGAAGCCGGAACCAACAGTTACTACCACGCCGACGGCAACGCTACGGATCATATCGCAGCCGGCCAATGGTTCGCTCGGCGTGAGCAACAATGGCCAACCTATTTTCCGAATGCCGGTTTCACTGGCAGCGACATGTTCACCTACACCGCGTGGGACACCTCGAAAAACTCCGCTCTCGCCACCGGCATGGTCAGTGTGGTTCAAGGACCGTATTCGTTGGACGTTGTCTCGCACGTTGCGACGAATGCGCCGTCCGGCTGGCCCGTCGCTTTTGCAGCTGTGCCGACGGTGACGAACAATTCGAGTGCGGTGACATTCAACTGGAATTTTGGTGACGCTTCCGGGTCCAACACCAACCAGTTTGCCCAGCACATATTTTCCGCGCCGGGAAATTGTTCATGGCAGGTGGTAGCGGCGGTGGGAACCGCAAGCGCGACCAATTCAGGTGGTATTGTCATCAACGCGCCCGTTGTCTTGGCGATGTCAGTGCCGCAAAATTATTCATTGAGTCTGGCTTGGCCGTCGGCTCTGCCCGATGTCGTGGTGGAACAATCCACGACGCTGGGTTCCGGCGCACGATGGACAGTCGTGACAAATCTGCCGGTGACTGGCCCAGTTAATTCGGGCGTGAATCTGCCGGTCACAGGTGGCAACCGCTTTTTCCGTCTCCGCCAGCCTTGGTGAAATCGGACGAATATTCAGTGCGTCGAATTGCGACCCTCGCCTATATAGGGAAAGGCATATTTTGAAGGAAAATATTCGATTTGAATCAAGCCTGCCAGCAAATGTGCCAGCATGCCAAGTTGGACAAAATGCAAGCTTGTCTCGACCTGTCCGATTGAATCACGGCTAGATCGAGAACATCCGGCTTTTTCAGAGAGGAAATCTGGTTTCTTTATGCCAGTTTTATGCCTGCGATTAGCCTCCCCATGAGTCCGCACGGAACCGCAGAACTTGACATGCTTTGGGAACCGTGATAAAAGCATTGCAAATACAGGCTCTTTTTGGGTCAGCCGAGCCTTCTAAGCAGGTTGTCGTGGGTTCGATTCCCGCCGGGCGCGCCACTTTCCATTTACGATTTCAGATTTCGGCTATACGATTTGCCGCGCTGTGCTAAACCTTGAACAACTGGCCGAACTCCTCGAAAAAAACCGCGCGGCCGCGGCTGCGGGTGTGAAGGAATTTGCCATCGGCGGCCGGCCCTTCGCTTTCAACACCCAACCTGCCATCATGGGTGTCATCAATCTCTCGGCCGGTTCCTGGTATCGCGAAAGCGTCTGCCTCACCACGGAGGCCGCGGTCGGCCGCGGCAAAATCTTGACCGCGCAGGGCGCAGACATTGTAGATGTCGGTGCGGAATCCACACTGGCCCACACCGCGCGCGTGGATGATGTGGCCCAAAACAGCAAACTGGTTCCTGTCGTCAGGGAATTGCGACAGGCGGGCATTCTGGTTTCCGTCGAAACGTATTCACCCGCCGTGACGCGCGCCTGCCTCGAAGCGGGTGCGAACATTTTGAACCTTACTGGCACGGATGGCTCCGATGAACTGTATCGCCAGGTCGCCGCGCACGATGCGGCGGTGATCATCTGTTACATGCAGGGAAAAAACGTCCGCGAAGTCGGCGACTTTGACTTCGGCACCGACCCGGTGGAACGGATGCGCGAGCATTTCGCGCGGCAAATTGAGATCGCTCAACGCAACGGCGTGGAAAAAATTCTGATTGATCCCGGCCTCGGCTTTTACTACCGCAATTTGCAGGACAGCACCGTCCGCGTGCGCCACCAGATGAATATTTTCCTGAACACGTTCCGGCTGCGCACGCTCGGGTTCCCGGTCTGTCATGCCCTGCCCCACGCCTTTGAATTTTTCGGTGAGGAAGTCCGCTGCGCCGAGCCGTTCTTTGCCGTCCTGGCCGCGCTCGGCAAAACGGATTTGTTCCGCACCCATGAAGTTCCGCGCATCAAGGCCGTGCTGGAAACGATGAAGACGTTTTGAGTCTCACGCAAAGCCACAAAGGCGCGAAGAAAAATTTCCTGGCGGGTTCTGCGCCTTGGCGTGAGGAATTATTTCCGACGGCAAAGAAAAACGCCTTCCTCCTTCGATCTGGTGATCCATTGAGCGCAGACTTCCAAACCGTGCCTGCCGAGCATTTTGCCAACGAGTGCCGGCGTGTAACGATAGGAAAAGAAAAGCTGAATCGCGTTGCCGGGACGGAAACTGAAAACTTCACCATCCGCTTCAATCCGACGCCTGCGCTTGAAATGAAAGCCGGCGACGATCCTCTTGAGTCCACTTCCAGTCGGATCATTTCCGATTTCAAACAGTAATTTGCCGTCGTTGCGCTCAATTCCAAGATCGAGCAGGAATGTCATCAGCCAGTCCCGCGTGAGCGGATTGTCGTATTGCGGCAGAATCTTTTTCACCCCGGCGGTATAATTGCTTCCGGGAGCGAGATTCGCGCTGAACAGCAGGCGGTCATTTTTGCGAATAAGCGATGCCAGTTTCGGCAAAATGAGCTGCGGCTCGAAATTCGGGATCATGCCAAAAAAGGTGAAAAGTCGAGCGGCGAGGGCCGAGCGCCGAGAAAAAAGGGTGTCAGGCAGGTCTTCCGCAGTGGCCAGATCACAAACGAAGGGGAAACAATTTTTGTCCGGCACGACGGCCAATGCGGCCTGACGGGCGACCAAAGTCATTGCACTGCTCACATCACAGGGCGTGTACAAAACCTTCCGGCCGCGGGCTTTCAGCAACTTCAGCAGGCGCGTGTCCTTTTGTCCACCACCACAACCAAGACCGATGATGTGAACCGTCTTCGCTTTCATCTGTGCCACCGCAGCTTCAAACCCACGATCATAGATGGCCACGCAATCCGCATCGTTGCGCGTTGGCGAATACGCCTGGTGCAGCGCCAGCCACTGTTGCGTTTGCTTGACGCTGTCGTAATGGAACTTGTGGTTCACGTGCCGTGTGCGCAGAGATTTCAGCAGATCGTGCCGGATATTTTCCGGAAACTGGCTGGCGTGGATCCTGACACTGGCAATGGCGGACATGCGCTTCTAGTGTTGCGGAAATTTGACGTAGAGCAGCCAGTAAACCACCACGCCGGTCACGGAAACGTACATCCACAGCGGCAGCGTCCAGCGGGCGATTTTTTTGTGCGCCTCAAAGTCCTGCCGCCGCGCCCGGTTTAGCGTCACCAGAATCATCGGCACGATCACCATCGCCAGGACGGTGTGCGTGAGCAGAATCGCGAGATAAACCGGCCGGAACCATTCCGGTTTCAGAAAGTGCGTCGGGCCGCGGTGCAACACCACGCCGAGATAGGTGTGATAGGTGAGGTAACAGATCAAAAAAACAATCGAGGTGACGAACGCCGTAATCATGCAGTTACGGTGGGCGATCTTGTTCTTTTGCCGGATGAAAATGTAGCCGAGCGCCAGGAAAACCGCGCTGAGACCGTTGAGCGAGGCATTGACGGCAGGCAATTCAAGAATGGTCATTTCTCGTGTTCGAGTTGTTTCACGGCGGCCAGGATGCGCGGCTGAACGTTGGTCCAATCCACGCCGTCGCCCTCGGTTTCGAACGTGCCACGCAACCGTGCCTGCTTGTCCACCACCACAAAAATCGTGCTGTGAACGAACAAATCCGCCGGGTTTTTCTGGTCCTCCGGCTTGATCGGCACCGCGGTGAGTTTCAGGCTGTTGGCGGCCAGCGTGGCCAGGTCCAGTTTTGCGCCGGTGAGAAACATCCACCGATTCGAATCCGCGTCAAACCGGTCGCCATATTTTTTCAGGACCGGCGGCGTGTCAAAATCCGGATCGGTGGTCAAGGTCACGAGCTTCGCCTGGCTGGCCGGCGGCAGGGCTTCCTGGAGCGATTTCATCTGGCCACTCATGATGGGACAGGAACCGGCGCACCGCGTGAAGATTATGTCGGCGACCCAGACATGATTGCTCAGATCGGCGAGCGTGGTCACCCGGCCGTCCTGGTTCGTAAGCGTGAAGCCGGCGACCGGGCCGATTACCGGCAACACTGGTTTTTGGTGGACGCGGCTGAGTTCCATCAACGAAAGCGCATAGGCCAGGCACAGCACGACCAGGACCAGCAGCAGACCGACCCAAAGTGTTCGCGGCAATTGTTGAGGTACGTCAGCCATGTTCGTGGCGCAATAAAATCATATTACCCCGCAAAAGGTAAGCGGATTTTCGGCATGGGAGACAGGAGCGGGTGCCTTATTCAAAACTCGTGGCCGCGCCGCTCTTGGACTTGAGCCAATGGTCGAAGTCCGGCTGGCTTTCCACAATCAGGAAGCCGCCAGCCATGCTAGCGTGGCCGTTGCCGCACAGTTGGGCGCATTCAATCTGGTAGCGGCCGATTTTCGTCGGCGTGAACGTGCACGGAATGCGCAGGCCGGGAATGGCGTCCTGCGTGATGCGCATGGCCACGAGCTTGAGCGAATGAATCACGTCCTTGGAACTCAAATAAATCAGCACCGGCTTGCTGACCGGCACGTGAATCTCGTTCAACACCACCACGTCATCCTTGCCGGCGGGGTCGGCCGGGTCCACGCCGAAGGCGTTGTCGGCGGAAACAAACTTCATCTGCTGCGCGCCGAATTTGCCGTCCGGGCCGGGATAGCGCGCGTTCCAGGCAAACTGTTGCGCGACAATCTGGATGACGGTCGCATCCTCGGGCCTGGGAAATTGCTGCACGTTTTTGGCCCAGAGCGGTATGGCGATGCCCAGCAGTAGCACCGCTTCAATGACCACGACGGCGAGTTCGGTATAACTCGGGATGTGGCTCTTGGAACCTTCGTGGTCGGCCTTCGGATTGCGCCGGACGTTGAAGCGCCAGAGCACGTAGCCGAAATAGAGGATCCAGCCGAGAAACAACACGAGCATCAACCAATGGACGTAGACCATGAGGTCGTCCACGGCCTGGCCGTTCGACGAGGCAAGCTCGGGCAAGCCGAGGACTTTATGGGCGAACCAATAATTCATACGTCGGTCGGCTTTTGAGAATCCTTCGCGCCAGCTTCGTCCTTGCGGAGAATGTGGACGAAGAGGACCAGAAAGCAGGTCAAAACCGTGAGCACCACACCGAGTAGGGTGAGAATGCCCCAGTTCATGCCGTTGGTCATCGGCGAATCAATGTTGCCGCCGTAACATGCCGCGCATGCCAAAATCTTCACCGGTACAAACGTCACGAACCCGGCGGCCAGCAGGAGGTTCCGAAGTGTTTTCATAGGTAGCTTACTTTTTTGAGTTTTTTTAAAAAATAAATTCCATAGACGATGACCAGAATACCGGCGGCGATCCCCGCCACACCAAAACCTGGGCGGTCCGTGTTAAACGCCCACGCGGCGCAGCCGAACGACAGCGCCGTCAGCAGCGTCACGAAAATCAAATGGAACGCTTTCAGGGACATGTCAGTGAAAAATCGTGCCGACCGGAAAATCGCCCGTGGCCCAAACCGTCAGCCCCATCAGCCCGGCAAAGAAAAATACGGTGAAAAGGAGCACGGTGTAGATCATTTTTTTCTCGGACAACAAGTGCATCAGGAAACCGGCGACAACGAAGGCGTTGACGATGGCCACGGCCAGGATCATCGCGACTTTTGCCGCCCAACTAAAATGGGGCAAAAAAGAGGCATAAATCATCAGCGACGTGGTACAAATGATGGCGAGAAACACCAGGGCGCACCGGCGGATGTAAGTCTTCAGATCGGTTGGATGGGCTTCACTCATAATCAATCAAGTTAAATAAAGCACAGGGAACAGGAAAATCCAGACCAAGTCCACGAAATGCCAGAACAGACCGGAGACTTCGATGCGATTGGTGAACTGTTCGGGATTTTTGCGATACATGCGGCTGCCCGGCCCCCACAAATAACCGATGACGATGCTGCCGCCGAGAATGTGCAGAGCGTGCAGGCCGGTCAAGGTGAAGTAAATCGCCAGATAGGTGTGATGCCACGGACCGTAATTCTCCATTTTCTTGATCAGCGACCGCTCGATTTTGATTTCGTCGTGCGGAATGTTCTTTTGCGCCCGCAAATCGTACAGGTCCTTCTCGTCGGTCACGTAACGCCCTTCAATGACCACTTCCTGGCCGTTTTGCGAAACGAGGTGGCCGTCGGCGATGCGGCCGTCGGTCAATTGGATTTCGTAATGAATCCATTTATCGTGATACTCGTACATTTTCACGCAGAGAAACGAAAGCGCCAGCGCCAGGGTGCAGGCGTGGAAGAATTTGAACTTGCCGAACTGCCCGACCTTGCACGCCACCCACGCCAGCAACGTGGTGATGGCCGAGAGCGCAAGGATGAGGGTGTTGAGCGTGCCCAGCGTAACGTTGAGCCACCCGTGCGGCCAGTAGCCGTCCGGTGCGCCGACGCGCAGCAGCACGTAGGCGGAAAACAACCCGCCAAAGAGCATCACCTCGGACGCGAGGAACAGCCAGATGCCGAGCTTGGCGTTGTAAAGGCCGGTGTCCGGCCGGGCCTTGATTGTGTAGGGTATGTCCATGTCAAATTTTAATGTGCCGCCAGCGCGGTTGAAATCTTCGGCGCGGTGGCCGGAACGTCCGGTTCATTTTGCGGCGTAAAGTCAGTCATGTGACCGGGCATGCTGTATTCGTAGGGTCCGCGGACGATGTGCGGTTCGTGGGCAAAATTTCCATGCGGCGGCGGCGTGGGCGTCTGCCAGTCGAGCGTGGTGGCGTCCCACGGATTGTCGTTCTTCACTTTTTCGCCGTGGCCGATGCTCCAGAACAAATTGACGATGAATGGAATCTGGGCGATTCCCAGCGCGATGGCCGCCCAGAGAATCCAGGTATTCAGTTCCATCACGTTGCCGGGCAGCGCGTCAATGGCGTTCGGCACCCGGGCGGCGGAGTAGTTCACCGCGCCGTCGCTCATGCGGCGCAACATGCCCTTGATGCCCTGCGCAAACATCGGCATGAACACGAGGTTCATGAACACCAGCGAGCACCAGAAATGCACGCGTCCCCAGAACTCATTCATCATCCGTCCGGTCATTTTCGGAAACCAGAAATAAACCCCGGCGAACAGCGCGAAGATGGTTCCCGGCGCGACGACATAATGGAAATGCGCGATGATGTAATAGGTATCGTGCAGATACAAATCGCATGCCGCCAGGCCGAGCGGCAGACCGGTGAGGCCGCCAATGCCGAACATCGGCAAAAATCCGAGCGCGAACAGCATCGGCGTGTTGAAGCGGATGGATCCGCCCCACAACGAAAGGAACAGGCAGGTCAAAATGATCACGGACGGGATCGAGATGATCATCGTCGTCGCCTGGAAGAACGTGGCGATTTTCTGGCCCATGCCGGTGAGATACATGTGGTGCGCCCAGACGATGAATGACAGAAAGCCGACGAACAGCACCGCGTTCACCAGCGATTTGTAGCCCCACAACGGCTTGCGCGTATTGTTCGCAATGACCTCGGCGACAATGCCCATCGCCGGCAAAATCAAAACGTAAACCTCCGGGTGGCCGAGGAACCAGAACAAATGCTGCCACAACAGCGGGCTGCCGCCGCCGCTGATGTTCGCCAGATGGCCGCCGATGGCGAGACCGGTCGGCAAAAAGAAACTCGTGCCCGCCAGGTTGTCCATCAACTGCATCACCCCGGCGGCTTCGAGCGGTGGAAAGGCCAGCAACAGAATGAACGCGGTCACGAATTGCGCCCACACGAAAAACGGCAGCCGCATCCACGTCATGCCCGGCGCGCGCAGTTGGATGATGGTGGCGATAAAATTGACCGCGCCCAGCAGCGACGACGTGATGAGCAGCACCATGCCGACCAGCCAGAAAGCCTGGCCGTGCGTCGGAATCGTCGTGGCCAGCGGCGAATAGGAGGTCCAGCCCGCCTGCGCGGCGCCGCCGGGGATGAAAAAGCTCACCAGCATCACGACGCCACCAAGGAAGAACGCGTGATAGCTCGCCATGTTGATGCGCGGGAACGCCATGTCCGGCGCGCCAATCATCAGCGGCACGACATAATTGCCGAACGCGGCGAACGCCAGCGGCACGACCCCGAGAAACACCATGATCGTCCCGTGCATCGCACCGAAGGAATTGTAAAGGTCGGGAGAAATCGCACCCCCCGCCGCCGGCTGACCGATCGCCTTTTCCAGCAGCGAACCCAGGAATGGCACCGCCTGGCCCGGATGCGCGATTTGCCAGCGCATCAGCATCATCAGGAAAAATCCGAACAACATAAAGCACAGCGCCGTGAACCCATACTGGATGCCGATGACCTTGTGATCAGACGAAAAAATGTAGGAACTCCAAAAGCCCGGGCCGTGGTGTTCAGCATGTCCGTGATCTTCGTGCCCGTGCCCGGATTCATGCTCGCGATACGGCGGAAAACTATGAACGAGTTCACTCATGTTATTTGATCTTGTCCCAAACCATTGCCGACAGCAGCAGCGGCAGATAAATGATGGACGCCAGAAACAGTTGCCGCGCACGCGCCAGCGTGAGTTGTCGCGAAAATTGGATCGCACACCACAAATAGCCAACCCCCAGAATCAGCGCGCCGGTGAGATAACAGGCTCCCGCCATCTTGAACAGGAACGGGCACAGGCTGACGATGAGCAGCGCTAGCGTATGGCTGACAGCCTGCTGCCCCGTGCGCAAGCCGTCCGGATCCACCACCGGCAGCATTTTAAAACCGGCCTTCGCGTATTCGTCGCGGTACATCCATGCAATCGCAAAAAAGTGCGGCATCTGCCAGAACGCCAGAATCGCAAACAGCACCCAGCCTTCGCTGTTCAGTTCGCCGCGCGCCGCCGTCCAGCCCATCAACGGCGGCAACGCCCCGGGCACCGCGCCGATGGCCGTGTTCAACCAGGTCACCCGCTTCAGCGGCGTGTAAATGAACAGATAACTGACGAAGGTGACCGCCCCAATGACACTCGTGAGGAGGTTCACCGCCAGTGCGAGATAAATCAAACCAGCCGACGCGCTCACCCCGCCAAAGAGCATCACTGTTGCCGGCTGCAAACGCCCGGCGGGCAGCGGGCGATTTTGCGTGCGACGCATTTTGGCGTCGTATTCGCGCTCCAGCAACTGGTTCAACGCCGACGCACCCGCCGCGACCAGCGCCGTGCCGGCCAAGACATGAAACATCAGGACAAAGTCCATCGGGCCGCGCCAGCCAATGTAAAACCCGACGAGGGTCGTAAGCAGCACCAGCGTCGTGAGCCGCGCCTTGATCAAATCCGCGAAGACGGACATCAGTCCCTTTTCCACGGCGACCGCCGGGCTTAAAACTTCCAAGGTGGCTTTCATCTCACTTGTTTGCGGCCAGGATGGGTTGCGATCCAAACGCACCCAAGGGCCGGGCTTCGGTGATTGGCTCCGAACGGCGGAATGCCATGATGCACCACATCGAGCCAATCATCAGCGAAAGCGCGCCAACCAGCACATGCGCCGTGGCCACGTCGGCGGCCTTGTTCGACCAGACTGTCGCCGCGCCCAGCAACGCCTGCAAAAATATCAGCGCCAGCCAGAACCCAGCGAGCTTCGCCAGCGCATCCTTTCCGCCGAGTTGCCGCCGGGCCAGCCACGCGCACACCGCCGTCAGAATAAAAATCGCCAGCGCCATGATGCGGTGCGTCATTTGCAGCTCGATTTGGAACGCGGTGATGTCATTTTCACTGTTCAAAGAAATCCGCCTTGCGTTGTATTGCGCCACGGCATCGGGACTGGTGTCGGGCCAGATTTTTCCATAGGCGAGCGGAAAATCCGGAATCGCCAGCCCGGCGTGTTGATGCCGCATCGTCGCACCCAGAATCAACTGGCCGAAAATCAACAGCGTGGTGGCCAGCACCAGCGTCCGCAAATCGCCCGGCACCCGGAAACCGGGCTGGTGCGGAGCCATTTCCGCCCACCACCGGCTGGTGAACAGCGCGAGCGCACAGGTCAAAACAAAAAACAACTGGGCGATTGTCCCGTGAAAAATGCCGAGCGAATCCATGTGCAGCGTCACGCGCAAACCGCCCAGCACGCCCTGGGCGACCACGAGGAGAAACGCGACCACGCCCAGCCAGTGCATCCATTTGCGCGAATCCTTGAACCAGAGCCAGACGGCCAGAATGGTCGTCAGCAGGCCGACGCCCGAAGCCAGCAGACGGTGCGTGTGTTCATAAAAGATGCCGCCGACCCATTGCGAGAACGGAAACAAAAACATATTGTAGCCGTACGTGTTCGGCCAGTCGGGAACGGACATGCCGGCCTCATGGCTGGTGACCAGCCCGCCCAGGCCGAGCAACAAAAACGTGCAGCCTGCCGTCAGCACGGCGAACCGGTGCAGCCACGGATTTGATCCGGTTGTGGCCTTGCCGCTCATGTCAAAAATTAACCATCCTCATGTTAAAAACCAAAATTACCTCCTGCTTCCTCTCGCGGAGTTCAAATCCGTATGGTTACTTCACCTCGAACGTGAAATTCACGGTCGCGTCGCTGTCCTTGACTTCCACTGCCTGCACCTGCGTGCCGAGCTTGCGATGCGCGGCCTCGACGGTGTACTTGCCCGGCGGCACATTCTTGATGACAAACTTGCCGTCCTTGTCGCTGATGCAAAAATAGGGACTGTCAAACACGCTGACCCACGCGAACATCCACGGATGCACGTCACATTTGAATTTCAGGAACATTTCCGGCTGCGCGAAGGCAAAGTCCAGGTCCGCGCCACCAGCCATCTGCACCTGGTTGGATTCGGGATTGCCCGCCACAGCCGGCATGGCATGAACGTTGTGAATACAATTGTCGGAGTTCTTGACGATGAGTTTCTGGCCGGTCTGGATGGCCAGGATCTGCGGCACATACAGGCAGCCTTTTTGATCGAGCACGGCGGGCGCCGCGCTCGCGCCGGTGGATTTGCCAGTGATGCCCTTCAAGGAAACGACTACGTCGGCCAGATCTCCCTTGGCGTCCACGACGTAAAAATGCGTTGTCGGAGTGGTCTGATACATCGCACCGCAATTGGCGTCCTCCTTGAGCGGCGTGATTTCCTTTTCCGCCGGTGGCGTGCCTTTGAGCGTGATCACCCCGACAATGTCCGCCGCCCAAGCCACCGATCCAAGACTCAACATCGCGGCCAGGACCACAACCGGATAAATTTTCATATTCATCTTTAATCTATAAAACATTTCCAGTTTATCATTTGCGAGCCTCGGGTCAAGAAATTCAAAAAATCGAACACCTGAATTGCGCCGGGCATCGTGCGGAATTCAGCCGGCGGGACATCCGGGACAAATTCGCAAAAGATCGAGCACCACAACCACTTGCAAAGTTATTCACAAGTTATTCACAAATTTTATTGACGCAAAAATTGCCGGCTATTAGAGTCGCCTCGGTTAAAATCAGATTGGTATCCGAAAACATAATTCAATGAAAAGCCATTGTTGGTTGTTCCTGGTTGCGGTCACGGCCTGCTCCGCACAAACCTTCACGAACACTTTTGATTCCTACCCGCCGTTGGGCGACTCCGACCCGGGCGGAAGTTCACCCGGCCTGTGGTATGTGGATCGTTTCGCACCAGCTGCGTTTGGCCCGGCCTATTTTCTGGGTGACAACCGGCTGAGCATTGGCGTCTCCGCTGCGGATTACCATGGCGGAACTTTTTACGATACCCAGGGACGGAAATATTACCTGACCGATTCCGGCATGGGCAGCAGTGTTTCGGCACAACTGTACATCCCCTCCGCCTGGGCCAGCATGAACGTCGGCCCGAGCCTGTGGCTGACGGCCTACGACATAAATAACCAGCCGTCCGGTTTTCCCATCGTCGGTTTTTACAGTGATGGCACCGGGGATTCCTATTTCCGGGTTTGGGACGACATCTCCGGCTACGTCAATCTCAACACCCCCATTGATTGGAACAATTGGAACACGCTCAGCATCAGTTTTACCACCGCCGGGTTTGTCTATGCCATCAACGGCGTGGATGTTTTCACCGACATCGGCGCCGTTGGGTCCGTCTCCATCGCCAATGTGATGTTTGAGGATAAAAATTACGGTACCAGCTACAACGCCTACTGGGACAATCTGATTACGCCATCCTCCACCGACCCCTACGCCCTGATTCCCGTGCCGGAACCGAGTTCAGTCGGTCTGCTGTCATTGGGCGGCGCGCTGGTTTGGGGAATGCAGAAATTCCGCCGCGCCAGACAGGTGGCAATCAGGGCTTAAGGTTTCCCGGCGTTCAACTGTTCCATCACCCGCGCCATTTCCAAAGCCGTCTGCGCCGCCTCCGTGCCGCGATTGTGCTTGGGATTGAGGCAGCGCTCCTGCGCCTGCGCGACATTCTCCAGCAGCAACACCTCGTGGATGACGGGGATTTCGTGCGCGATCTGGATCTGCATCAACGCACGGTTCACTGCCTCGCCGATGTGCGCGGCGTGAACCGTCTGGCCGCGTAAAATGACACCGAGACAAATGATCGCCGAGAACGGCGGCGTGGCGGTCCGTGCGAGCCGCTTGACCACCACCGGAATTTCATAGGCGCCCGGCACGCGGATGATCTGGATTCTGGAAACATTGGCGCGCCACAATTCCGCCTTGGCCGCCCGTAACATCGCATCCACGTAACGCGCATTATAGCGCGACGCGACGATGGCGAACGAGCCGCCGCTGGCATGCACAGTTTTGATTTTGACTGGTTTCAGCATGACCCTCGAAATTTACGATATTTGATTCATGATTGACGAGCTGGAAACCCAGGCGCGCAAATCGGCATTCGCAAACCACAATTTACAGAAGGTGCCCCATCTTCTGCCGTTTCGTTTTCAAGTAACGTTCGTTGTGCGGATTGGGCTTCACACGAATCGGCATCTGTTCGACAATTTTCAAGCCGTAGCCCTCCAGCCCGACAAGTTTCTTGGGATTGTTCGTCAGCAACCGGATGGTCTTGAGGCCGAGGTCAACCAGGATTTGCGCGCCCAAACCATACTCGCGCAAATCCATTTCGAAGCCGAGCTTCTGGTTCGCCTCGACGGTGTCATAGCCTTGTTCCTGCAATTTGTACGCCTTGATCTTGGGTGCGAGACCGATGCCCCGCCCTTCCTGCCGCATATAAACAATCACGCCGCGTCCGGCCGCCACCACCTGCCGCATGGCCTGGTGCAGTTGCGCGCCGCAATCGCAGCGGCGCGAGCCGAACACATCGCCGGTCAGACATTCGCTGTGAACGCGCACCAGGACCTGTTTCTGCCCGGCCACGCTGCCGTGAACCAGCGCCAGATGATGCTGGCCATCAATCTTGGAACGGTACAGATGCAAATCAAAATCGCCGTAGTCGGTCGGCATCTTGACCGTTTCGACGCGCTCAACCAGTTTTTCGCGCGTGCGCCGGAATTCAATCAGGTCGGCGATGGTGCAGATTTTCAGGCGGTGCTTTTTGGCGAACTTCAACAATTGCGGCAGACGCGCCATCGTGCCATCGTCATTCATGATCTCGCACAGGATGCCGACGGACCGGCATTCCGCGAGCGCGGCCAGGTCCACGGCTGCTTCCGTGTGGCCGGAACGCTGGAGCACGCCGCCCGGGCGCGCGCGCAGCGGAAACACATGGCCGGGCTGGACCAGATCCTCCGGCACCGCCGTCGGCGACGCCATGATTTGGATCGTCTTCGCCCGGTCGGCGGCGCTGATGCCGGTGGAAATACCGCGCGCGGCGTCCACGCTCACCTGGAAATCGGTGCGGAAATTTTCCCGGTTCTGCCGCACCATGCGCTCGATGCCAAGCTGCTGCAATCGCTCGGACGTCGTCGGCACACAAATCAGCCCACGGCCGAACTTGGCCATAAAATTCACCGCCGCAGGCGTGGCAAACTGTCCGGCCATGATCAAATCGCCTTCGTTCTCGCGGTCGGCGTCGTCCACGACGATGACCATTTTGCCTTTCCGGATGTCGGTGACGACGGAGGCAATGCTGTCAAAAATGTTTTTCATCGGCGAAAACAGCATAGTCACTTGCCGTTCAAAGACCAGACGCAAAGCAAACCGGTTGATCTCCGGGCACGCTGATTTTTGGTGACAGGACGGCAAAAGCTGGCTTACGATTCGCACGTCTCAATGGAGACCATTTTCATCAGCGGTGGCGGTAAGATTTAGCAACCGAACGACCGGCATATTTCAATGGCATCGGACCAATCAGCCAAACGGAGCGGAGTTCTTTCGGGTGGAAATCCCCTGAGCCTGCTTCAGGAATGCCTTGCCTGCGGAGTGATGGTGGTGGGCGCGGACAAACGCATCGCCGCCTGCACCGCCGATGCCGCCGGACAACTGCACCGCGACGCAGCCAAGCTGTTGAACGCGCCCTTGAGCGCGCTGCCGGCACCGCTGGCCAGATTAATCCGGGAAACCGTCAAGAATGGCCGCGAGATTTTGAATCGCGAAATTCCCCTGGGCAGTGAAACCGCCTTGCGCGTGAGCATCCTGCCGGTGAAATCACGCGCGGACCGGGAAATTGTGGTTGTTTTGAACAGCCTGACTTCCACGAAGGTTTTTGAACTAAACCTCCGGCGGCTGGATCGGCTGGCCGGCCTCGGCACGCTCTCGGCCAGCATGGCCCATGAAATCAAGAACGGCATGGTCGCCATCAAGACGTTCGTCGAACTACTGGCGCAGAAAGGCCAGGACCCGGAACTCACGGCGGTGGTCGGGCGCGAACTCGAACGCATCAACGCGATTGTGACGCAGATGCTGCGATTTGCCGCGCCTAACCGCGCGGCGTTCACGACCGTGCGCGTCCACGACGTGCTGGATCATTCGCTCCGCCTGATGCAGCATCAAATCAGCAACAAATTAATTTCTCTGCAGCGTCACTACCGGGCCGAGCCGGACACGGTGCGCGGCGACGAGGCGCAATTGCAGCAGGTGTTCATGAATCTCCTCCTTAACGCGCTGGAAGCGATGGGCACGCAGGGCGTGTTGACGATCAGCACCGACATGGCGAAGGGCGAACGCAACGAGCGGCATTTGCGGATCAACATTCAAGACACCGGCATGGGCATCGTCCCGGCAAACTTGGAACGGCTGTTCGAGCCTTTTTTCACGACCAAGAACAACGGCACCGGGCTGGGACTGGCCATCAGCCACCGCATTGCGTTGGAACATCACGGATTGATCCGCGCCCACAGCGACCCCGGCAAAGGCTCGACGTTCAGTGTGTCACTGCCCGCCTTTACGGCAGTGTGAGTTGGTGAGTTGGTTTGATTGCAATGGCTTTTATTGCAACAAACAGGATGCGGTAAACCCTCTGTGAAATCTCTGCAAAAGTAATTGAACAGCCCGGCGGGCAAATGAATCAGCAAGCCATGCAACCCAAACGCGAGAACCAGCCCACTTTTTTGATTTGGCCGTGCAGCAACGTGGCCGTGCCAACCGAGTCTTGGAAACCATTGCCCGCGA
>Ga0182030_10003138_pt1 | contig 35234 bp, 38 predicted proteins | sample 812S3MmetaG_FD_121299 | JGI IMG/M metagenome (GOLD analysis project Ga0182030, IMG submission 121299) | Permafrost microbial communities from Stordalen Mire, Sweden - 812S3M metaG (Illumina Assembly) | ecosystem: Environmental > Terrestrial > Soil > Wetlands > Permafrost | place: Sweden...
ATGGGTATTAGTGTGCTTAATATAGGTATGATGGTGTAGCGAGTGCGCGGATTGAGGGCAGGGGTTAGATATCGAGGTTTTGGTTGGTGTTCGCGACACCGCGTCAGGTAGTGGTTATTGTATGAGGAATGAGGTGGGTTCAAGACTTCATGAGAATTCAGCTGTTTTTCTTTGGACATGCTGTGACGCGGCATTTGCACGGAGGAAAAGGGGTAGGGTTGAGGGTTATCTGGGAAAGTTATACTTGCAGAGCGACGTTGGGAGAGTGGAAGTATCATGACTGGGGGAAACCAGAGTAGGGCTTTGCGATGGGTGGGAATCCGTATGCGAAGATGGCGATGGGGTTAAAGTCGTATAGCAAGTGTTAAGTAATTCTTGGTTGCACGAAGTCGTGCTTGCAGCGGTGGCGTGGTCGTCGAGCCTGACGCTCGTCACTTGTGAAGAAAGGTTCGGTTACGCGAGTTTCCTAGTGGAATTACTGCTTTAGATATCACTGCTTAGTATGCACATGCTCGTTGATAGACAGTATCAAAATTAGATAAAAGAGCTTTCCATTTGCTATGACAGTCCCGAACTAGCAAGCCCAACTTGCCAGATTGAGACATGTATGTACCTTTCCCGGCTCTCCGGATGGCATACCCAGTACATATTAGCAGCAGAAAATTACCTTAACCACATTGCCCTCCATGTACATGAATGTAGGAAGCAGCAGTAAGGCAAATCGGAGCCAAAGAGGCCAATGATCTACCAACTTCCACCGGATGCCTCAGCTGCCCAGCTATTATCGCCGTTTCCGTTTGTGTTACCACCGCCGTTCTCCCAGCCACCGGAAGCAGCAGTCTCGCCACCCCCACCTTGCTCCCATCCACCATCTGCAGTAACAGTAGCTCCACCAAAGTCACCAGAACTAGTAGCCTGTGAGGTAAGGAATCAGTATTATTCTCTCAAATTGAGGGCACGAAGGTATCATACCTCACCCCAAGCACCAGAGCCACCTGTCTCATTTGGGTTACCACCACCATTACCATAACCGCCGCCGTCACGAGAGGGTCGAGGAGCGTTAGCCTGTTATAAATTAGAAATACCCATCAAGCTTCAAAGTCCCACCTACCCATGCATCCTGGATGTCCATAATCTTCTGCTTGGCCATCTCAACAGCAGCATGACTGCCCTTGAGTGTGATAGAAACAAGATCCCGAGCGCGTTGGCGTGGTTCGCCATCTTCGGGTCTAGGTGGAAGAACGATATCAGTGACGCCGGTGCTGGCACGAATCTCCTTGATTACAGATCCTTGAGAACCGATAATCTTTCCCTTACATCCAGAGAAAACCATCAACTCCTCCTCGATGTCACCACCGCTTCCAGACTTTCCACCAGGGGCAGCAACCTGCGTCTCCTCGGCAGCTGGCTCAGGCTCACGATAGATCTCTCTACCGTTGCGATCAAAGTCAACCTGCGAAGAATAGTCAGAATTATCCGAAAGCGGGAGAAGAATTAGTGTGACGTACCAACATGCGCTTACGGAGAGAGGAAGCAATGTAACGGAATCGGGGGACCCAATGCTTAGTTTGGGGTGAACCATCCACATGCGGGCCATCCTCAGCGTCGTATTCAACCACTGCTCCATCGGAACCGTACTCCTTTCCACCAAGTTTAATAATGCCGAAGCACGTGGGCTTTTCACCGTCCGCAACCTCAGTGAACTGAACGCAAACCTTGATCTGCTGACCCTGAAACTCCTCGACGTGAACAACTTCCAAGTGGGGGTCATCATTAGCCTTGGCGGGAATGACACGAGCCATGTCAGCATGAAGAACCTTGTGGATGTAGTTAAGGGCAATGCAACGGTTCTTATCATCCTCCGTAGCACCTTCAGCAGGGACGAAGAAGAACTCTTCGGTCTTGCCCATCATGCCATCGAATTCCAAGGCAGTCGCAGGGTTACCGTCCATGTCTTCGATAACGGCGAAGCGGTTTGAAGATTTCTTCGGGGCCATCTTGGCAAGTTAGCAGATGACTTAGTAAAAGAGACGTGTGGTGGAAGGGTGAATAGACGGATGGCAATGAATGAGTGTTGCGATGAATAAGTGATCGAACCTCGCAGAGTAAAGGCTCGGGAAGGCCAATAGATACTTGTGCTTGATGGTAGTGGGTGAGTAGCAAAGGGGGAAAGAGTAGCATAGAAGGAAGCTTGGTGCTGAAGTGCCGAGGTGTGCCGCAAAAGTGTGCATAATACAGGAGAGGAAGAAGTGGTAGTACAAACCTGCGGCTGAATCGCAGGAGTGGGGAGGGCGCAGAAGAAGAAAGATTCATGTAGGAGAACTGTAACGCAAGGGAGAAGGTGGTATAAGAGAAGAAGAGTGGAGATGCGGGATTGCGGGATTTGCGAGGTTGCGACTGAATCGCAATGGGGAGCAAACAGAGGAGTTAACTGACCTTGAGAGGGATACTTGAAGGCTTGTGTGACTATCGTATTGATCTTCTTGATATAAATATCGAAGAAGAAGAAAGGTCGAAGATCGATTGTCGCTTTATTGAGGAGATGAGGAGGAGAAAAGAAGAGTGTTGAACAACAGCGCAAATGGGTCTTGATATATTTCTTAGCGTGGTTCGCTTCGGGTCGAATATCTCGAGGCGCGTTCACCTTGTTTTGGCAGGAACCTACCTGCCTGAAGGCTATCTCAATTTGGAATAGATTAAGAATTTTCACAGTGTGAAATTTTTACTCTCATTGCGAGGATTTAAATATTGATAAGGATCTCAAAAATGAGAAGTGAATTCCTACTCGGAATCTCGCCTGGGAACTCTAGGAGCAAACAAAACTGACGGCAACATGCAGATTTCGTTTAGGGCCAGTCCTATCTGATTCAAAATTTGCAAAAATTGGAGCCAATGAGATTCGAACTCATATCTCTGCAGTCTAGATAGATAGATGATACTCAATAGCTCCCAACTACATATCATCATCGAACTGTTTGATTTACTATTAAATCGTGGCCCCGAGGTTTTACCTCCTCAATTTTCTTATTTCACCTCATATTCCTTACTACCTATAACTAAAGGCCACCTTTTCGCTCCCTGTCCGAAATTAAATGTAAAGATGAAACTTTTAATCTCTCTCTATACTTTTAGTGGGGCTGGCAAGATTCGAACTCGCATCTCAACAGCTTTGATAGATACACCGCTTAACGGTGGTATAATATGCGTATCGTCATCTACCTGTGTGTTCTAACACCAAAACACAGGCCCTTACTCGATAGTTTTACGTGCAAATAATCTTATTTGAGTATTTACAGCGAGAAACATGCGGCTAGGAAAAGCGGGATATGAGGAGATTCGCTCAATACCGAGGATTAGCGAGAAGTATGGAGACAGGTTCTGCGCTCAAACATCAGTGGAAAGCAATTCCTAAATCTTTTTGAAGACGAAAAGAAAAGAAAAAGTTGGAGCAGGCAGGATTCGAACTCGCATAACGCAATTTAGATAGACAGGTGCAGGCTTTTCAGCCACCACACGGCCTACCATCATCAAGTTTTGTGCTTTACCATTAAACAACTACCTAGTGTGAATTATTGGTCCAAGATTCACTTATTCTTCAACCATTAACTCACGAGTACATGGTCAAAGGAAAACGAGAGGGAGAGATTTCACATATTGAGGTCACCCGTGTAGCCAAGATCATTAGCGAACTTTGCGCTTGCCAATCAATACAGCCCCTTTCCCCTTTCCCCTCAAACTCTCTCTCTCTCTCTCTCTCTTATTTCAAAATATTACTTGATGAAGGAAAGCCAGTGGGGAAAGAGTTTTTTTTGCAGACGGAAGGCCCTACGCCCCAGCATCAGACGTGATATCGAGGTAAACTTTTTCTGCTATCCCAAAATGCTACGTCTAAAGGAAAAACTGTGTCTCCACCGGAATTTTGACACTTTTCAATCTTCAGGGTCACTTGACTAACGCCGCCTTTGCTCAGGCCCAGCCCAGCTTCGGCTCGGGGGGTGCTCACAGCCAAGACTACCCGTCACTAGAAGCCATCACTGTGGCTTTTAACGACAGGCCCAAAAAGGCCCCTACCCCAGCTAAGGTCCCCAAAGATGTTCTTATACATGCCAATAGCTAGAAAGATCATAATCCAGAAGGATGATTTCGCCCATTAACTCTGCAGCAAGTACCTCCGGTAGCCCAATTATCGCCCCCGCCGCAACTTCCAATATAGGCAGCGAGCGAGGAATAGCGGGTCTTGCAAGAGATCGTATTGTAGGAGCAAAAAATTGATATTTTCGACAGAAGCAGGACAGTATCTTCCCTTGCAGAGAAGCCAAGGTCAACGTGCCATTTCGGCACGATCCTTGCCAGGGTCGTGAACAGTATTCCCGGGTCAACTGATAATCACCCTTAATCAATAAATTCATCCTATCTAACAATACCCTCCTGCACAGTTTCTACCTCCCCATCCAGAAATATCCGAATAAACCAAGCAACACAAGTATTCAAGCGAAGACAAGCATACTGTCAAGCTTCGCAGCCAGTAGGCGCAGATCGTGTATTTTCCTAGAATAGCGCCTCAAACATAACTGAAGCTTTTTACTTCAGCATTCCTGACAACGGACAAGCTATAGAATAAGATGATTGCATCCTTGATGCTTCGCCATGTCGAAACTTTTCGCAGGCGTCCAAGTCCCCAGAGACAACCACTGAGAAAAATGATCTTCCACTGGAAATCATTCAACTTACTCATACGTAAGGCACAGCGATCCCATAATTTCAGAAGTGAGCAGATGATATCACGCTCTGATTCATTGCTGATCCGTTGTGGAAATCCTACAAAATCATACCCGACATGTGAAGTTGCTTGTGAGAACCCCGCAAGGGCGGTGTAGGGAGGCATAGCCTACCACCTCCTTCAATAGCCAGTCCCATCCTTTGCACCAGAGCTCCTTCGTCAGAACTCAGAAGAGAAGTAGAATGCTCGAATGCAGGTACCTCAGTGAGGTTCTTGAGGAGGCCTATTAGCAAGTGGAAGGTAGGCTCAAGCCCGAAATTTGTAGTGATGGTTAGCGAGTTCCAGTGGGCTGAACCTTTGGAATTAGCGACCATAGCGCTGAAACGTGTCCTTTTTCAACGAACATCGACTCTTTTACAATTTAACATTGGGCTCCATCTCATCAAACTCGGGCTTTAGAACTTGTCTCCGTTCCATTCATGATATTGCGACGGTGGTGGAGGATAGTCGGCAGGGAGCCCAATTCCTGGCTTGACCGAACGAGCTCAGTCCGAGCGAGTAAACAAACCGAAGGAAAGCCTGAGTCACTGGGGAAGTCCTACTCGTGCTCTACGCTCAAATGCCCTTTCTTCCTCCCAGGTCCTTCTCAAAACCCAGGCCCAATAACCACAATATAATTGTCGCATTCCTCCCGAATGAACAAATCATGTGAGAAGGATCGTTGAGAAGGCACAGCACAGCCACCAAGAGGAGCCGCTCCGCCTTCCATGCACAGCCGAACTCGGGGTTAAGGTTTTTGCCAGATCTTCTCATAAATCTTCCTTAGTGGTTGTAAGCATCCGTCGTGGTGCCATGGATCTTTCAATTACCTTTCGTGGACACTCAGAGCTAGGATGGATGCCTCTAAGTCACAACCCCAGTGCTTTAAAGGAAGTCGCTTACAGAGTTTATGGAATGGAAGTATTTTGTGAGTCCATTGCATATGTTATATAAAGATGCTCATTTCCTGTGGAGGAGATGCCATTAGATCAGTTCTCTCATTTCACATCTCAAACACCGGAACATATCTTGACTGCAGGTTCAGTCAATAGCTTCTTTACCCATCCTCATCAGTCTCCCACGCCAATATGCGTTTCCAAACACTCATTGTGCTCGCCTCTCTCTCATTAGTAGCGAATGCTGTACCTGTGGACGGCGAGTCTTCAACAGTTTCATCCCCAGCAGGAGCTGCTACTGGCTCCTCGGCAGCTGGCCCAGCTACAACCACAGCGCCAGGAACCACCACCACTGGGCCAGCAACCGCCGATCCCAGTCCGCTTTCAGGTGCGAAGGACACAAAGAACGACGTTGCAGGAGTAAACCCACCAACTGGAGCGGTGGGCACTGGCGTGTCATCGGCAACCCCAACCGTAGCCTCCTCCTTCGCCGCTGCAACCATCTCCTGCAAAAAAACTCCGAAGCAAAAATGGGTTCTCACAGCCGCAAATTCCGATCAAGCAACCTTGCAAAAGTTCAACAGTGGCTTGGTCAGTAACTTGCTCAGCAAATGCTTCGACCTAAAAACAGTGGGGCCAACTCTTGCGACTGCGCCCTCAGAGTATTTCTTCGGTCAACCCGGTGCCACAAAAGCGATGCCTGATCTCGAAACTGCCAAGTTGTTCTTGACTTGGACAATGAATGGGGGCTACAGCGATACCGTAACCGTAGGTGGGGCCCAGAGAAGAGGTGCGCCGGCACCGGCAGCGGGAGGTCAGTCTGCAGGAAGCAAATGTTTTGATGAGCAGCTTAAGGCGGTAACGGACCAACTCAAGCTTCCTGCCATCACTTGCACGGAGCCGGACGCTTCTTCCCCTGCGACTGCGAATGCGGACGCCGTCAAAGGAGTGAACCCACCCGCTAATGCAGTACCCACTGGAGCGGCCAGTGGAGCGACTTCCACTACATCGACATCCACTTCCGCATCACCTTCTGCGACTGGAAGCGGCGCCGCAAAAGCCAAGAGGGATGATAGGGCTGGACGTTGAATGGACTTCTTACTTATTCGATGATGGGCTTTAGGGATGCGGGGCTTCGCATGGGCGTACATAGAATTGGCGTTGGCTGGCGTTTCGGAATCTGGTATTCTTCAGTTACAACAAATAGAACATCCTTTTCAAACAAACCTTTCTACCTTGCTATTCTCATGTTTGATCGTGTCCTCTTCCATCTTGTCGAGAGGCAGGTACAGAGGCATGATTTCCAGACAAGGTCTAGATTCGAGCAAAGTGTTGTGCTTGGCAGATCAAAGTTCCTATTCCTTAGTATGAATTCTCAAACATACCGCAGACTAACTCCACAACAAGTACAGACATTTATAATTGTATATTATGAAAGCCATCTTGAAGAAACCCTAGAACTCCAACATCGACAGTCAAACCCTTTTAGTTCCGACTCCTTTTGTAAAGCCTTCTCTCTAACCACACCTTGCTTCTCGAAATTACGGACAAGTGTCTCGGAGAAGAAGGGACATTTCCCTTCGAATGCTGAACTACTGCTGGCTGCTTAGCATTCAGAGAACTGGAATTATTGCCCCGTTTTTCAACTAAAGCTAAAAGTTGAGCAGTTTCTGTGGGGAAACGATCGCCAAAACATGTGTTGATTACATCGGTGACTGAAAATACTCGCTCTGGACCTCTTTTACGAGACTTCCTAGTCTGTACGTGAATATCTGCACCGTTCTTTAGAAGAAGTTTGAAGACTTTTATCCAATCTAAGCACTCATCCGAGTCAAGCGCAACACGAAACTTTCCAAAATGGTGGCTGATAACGCTGTATAGAGCTCTTTTCCAGGGAGTAGACTCGTTGAAAGACTCGTTGGGGTTACTACCATAGTCCGTAAGAATCTCAACAATCCTTCTGTCCATATTGCTCTTGCCATAAGATGTAGACGTTAGAGCATATCCTATATATGGTACTCCGCCCTTTTCGCTAATTATTGATGGGTTCTCTCGAAGCTTTGACTCTATGTAGAGCGGGAGTCTACAGACTATGGCCATTGCTAAGAAGTCATGCTTAAAACAAGATATTCCCTCTACAGTTGGATAAAGAGTGTATCGGAAGTAATCGCACAATATTCCAGTCGAATAATGACAATCGGAGGGCCATATTCGCAAAGCCGTTCGATCAAATTCGTCCAAGAGCTCGGTCGCCGGGTTTCCCGTCTCTATTTCTACTTGGCGTGCGAGCGTTAAAGCGAGGCCCACTACACAATATTGATCATTCTTTGAACTCCTATCAATCGTCATACCCAGTGGGGGACTTGGTTGATAAGCTTTTAGAAGTGATATCGTAGACCTAAGTAAAGCCATGTTTGGATCGAAGCCTGTTCTCTTGGTCTTGTTCAGCAAGAATTTTCGAACGTCTGGTAGGTCGAGGAAATCCTTTGTTGACCGATGAAGATATTCTACTCTTCGGTTTCCAAGCTCAGCTTCTAATACAACGGAATCCATATTATATAACGCATCGCCGGTTACAGCCTTTCCCACTTCCAGTAGTCCAGCGCAGCAGGTTTTTAGACGATAATCTATTTCTTTGGTTTTCATTTGGACCTCAATCTTGTTCAAGCGCTGTATTGGCGCATTGATGTCAAATGAAGCCGGGTCTTGTTTTGCGAAAAACATCCCAAGAGTGGATAGGGCCTCCGAGTGACCGTCGGACGGGGACCATAGATTCTTTTCAGTATATTCGGCTGCAAACTTTAGTTGAAATAACCTTGAGCCTTCCCCGAGATATAAGGGATCAATTTGGGTAAGCATATGTCGATAAAGCGCTGTTATCTCACTTGGTATTAGCCTGAGCCTTTTCTGAAGGTGTGATATCTGATCTTTATTTCTCAACCCAGTCAACAGAGATCTGATAACGAGGATGACCCATAAGAATACACCATCTGCTTGTTTGACAATTCCATGGACAAGCTTCGGTGCTTCTATTGGTTCTAATAGACAGAGCGCTTTCATTCTTTTGTCCTCGGCGAGTTTATCATCGACATAGATTTTCACGTCGTTGTATGTTAAATCTTGAAGCCTCAGTTTTGGCCCGGAGCCAAAAGCGTCTTCAAATATCACATAGGGTCTGCTTGAGACGCAGATCTTGATATTTGGAGATTCGATGTTCTGGAAGAGCGTGGTCATCTCCTCGTGGTCTCCACTATACTCATCTAGTCCGTCGATGAAAAGCGCAACCTTCCCGAGACTTTCCATCTTGAACAGCCTTTTAAGGGCTTCTTTGGCATATTGAATGGTCCAAGAACGTGTCTGGCTCCGGTAATTTTCCAATTTCGGATCCGCAGCGGCCCACTGATCAGGAAAGAGGACTGGTATCAGGTCGCGGCGTTGTGACAGAATATCGTGCAATAATGATCGTAGCAGACCAAGTTGGGATGACTGGTCTGTAGTGCCACTCAGCCAAAAGAAGAAAGCCGCCATGAGCACAGGGCCCTGTGTTTCATTCCAGCCAGCCAGCAGCTGTTGGGTCCTGGTATCCTCACAAATGTACTTTATCAGGGTGGACTTCCCCGACCCGACTTTTCCTGATATCCAATAAATTCTCTCATTTCCTTGCCACCACTCCGTGAAGCTGCTCCATGGCGTTTCATTGTGGTTAGAATTGTCGAATATCCAATTGAATGTCTTTGCATGAGCCTCTGCGACATTTTCATAACGGCTGTACAAGGACGGAAACCCAAGACTTTGGAGGATTGAATTCTCTCTATAGACCTTGTCGGCCTCTATAGATTCAACTACTGGCGTATTTGACGGAGGATGATCCCTTGAAGGAATTTCCGTTGATCTCATAGCTTCCAGAATATGAGCCTCACTTCTATCAATATGGTTCTTGATATTGGTTTCTGCTTTTTGATGAAGGCTGCTGATCGTCATAGTTTGGGTCTTAAGGTCGGTAGAAAATTTTCTATTGTTCTCCGCAAGAGTCTTTATAAACTCTCTCGAGCTACTATCAAGTCGATCAAAGCGCTCATCTTGTTGAATGGCGTACAAATCTGTGCTTGCTCTTTTCCGCTTGTTATTTGGCATTCTACCCTGGAACTCGCAAAAGTACTTACCTCAAGGAGACGATAGTATGAAATTCCAATTGATTTTTTAAGCCAGCTAACCTTTCTGCCATTTCATCCAGATCCTTCTTGCTCCACACAGCCCTCAAGGCTTGGCGAAAGCCCATCCATTTTCGATCCTTAGTATCTTTGTCTACTTTCAACTTCTGGAGTGCCTTTAGTAGCTGAGATGCCAAAGCGGCACATGCTAAAACCAAGTCCTCGAGATCTTGCTGTTCTTTTGTGTTGCAGGTAAACTTTTCATGTTGGCTCGGGCTCAGCCTTATCATCAGCTGAGATAAATCGTACGTCGTGGCTTCAAGATCAAGATTCTCTGCAAGCACACCGTTTGCTGATGTATATATATGATAAACGTTCGTTATAAGCTTGCTGCCGAAATCGACAAACTGTATAACACTGCTTGCCACTGATAGTGCGGTCAAGGGATCCATCGTAGCTCGTAGCCTTGGAATCGCTGATTGTGTGATAGAAGCCTTGTTGAACTCCTAGGTTAGCCTCAACTTCAAATCACATTCAATAGTGTGTTTCAGAACAGCTGGTGGGTCTCAAAGAGAGGTTCAGTCTTTTTCAGCTTGGGATAAGGCGCACCAACCTTTATTATAGATAGTCACGGGACTCGAACCGCATGCGCGGGGTAACTCTCGTCCGAAAGTGACACAGGCACAGCCTCAAGTAGTGAATTCAACCCAAAACACAAGTGAGTCCAAATAATTTCAAATACCACACGTGTTGCATCCAAGCACTCAAGCGAGCGGTGGCACCTGATGACTCCGTTTCTGGTATTCAGGTGTTCTGGACCCGTAACTGCGGAGCTTGGTAGGATTCCAGGGTATTTAGGGGCAAGTGTCCACCTTTCTGCGCTTCGCTGACGTTGGTCATTGTTGCGGTAAATTCGAATATCAGACGGTTTTCTCCTCTCGTCTTGCTAGCGTCCGAAGTTCCCAAAATTCTCTTTTACCGCTCCTAAAGACGCCCCGGCTAAGTCCGTAAAGGTGTCAAAGAATCTAGGTTATTAGTGGAAGGGTCAAAGAAAGCTCTAGTGGCTGTAGCTTTGATTTAATATACTCAATATCTTGCCATGAACCTTTCGATCGCTCGACTCCCGTGCGCTGGGGGAAAAAGCAAAGCATTTTCTATTTAGTTCGTCGGAAGACTAGTCCGGATCGCTCAGATATTTTCGGCAAGCTTCGCCGTCTTGATATCTTCGGTCATGGCAAAATTGAAAGGCGTTTCACTTGGGGCTTTCTCCGTGTGTGCGGATTGGAACGTACAAGAATTATGGGCCCAGTAGGTGAGACTAGAGGAGGAAATCCGAGCGATACAAGAATTGAAAGGCGAAATCGTGGAAGAAAGGCATACATCCCATCTTTAGGAATTCTATAAACCATGACTCATCCCCTCGGATCTCTTCGTATAAAAGCATGGCTGTACGTAAAAGTTATAGAATATTCGTTGTTTGAACGGCTGGAAAGGTAGATAGGTAATGATTGAAGTCTGGGTGCATTCTCTCTTTCAAATAGTTATATACTCATATAACGGCGGTCATGGTGAGCTGGATGTGAAGAGTGGGAGGGGAGGATTTGTAGTTAGAGCTCGGTTGGGGGATGTAAGGAAGGCACTTCAAGGGACTAGGTAGCGTACGCGACAAAGAGTAGCGCCTTTCAAAGTCTATATAAGCAGAGTATCAGTTCATAGCTTTTAGAAATCCAGCTCCTTGCCCACTGAGCGAACATCTACATTATCTGGGGACGAAGCGGGGCAGAAGAGGCATACTGAAAAAGCGGGTCTGCGAATAAAGCGGAGTGAGCATTGTGAGCTGAGTTCGAGGAAGAAGTTAAAGCCGAGATCTAAAAGTGTGTAATTACGAGGGAATGGAGGGAAGCTTACTAAATAGTATATTACAATATAGAAGCCCCTGTACTATTGGCAAGTGCTATACACCTAGGATTGTAAAATTACCGAACTGGCATCCATGTTAAAAGTGGAAAAGGCTTCAAATATAATGTTAGAGGGAGGATGTGTCATTTCCACGGTTCGAAATTCCTTAACCTATCCTAAACTTTGTGGAGCTTGAGAATCTTTTGCCATGGGATCAACTCGAATCCAGAGGGTCAGGCTCAATCCATCCACGCGTCACCTGGTCGACTTCCAATACGCTTTGGTCGAAGATGAGAGTCCCATGATTTGAGCCCCTTGGCATGTCCGATAGCTACCTAGCCTCAACCTGCTCCGCAACCAAAGGCTCGATATCCCTCGCTTTATCGGTATCATCATGGGAAAACCCTTCCGTCTCGTCACCCATCTTCCAATCATACACGACTTTCGTTCTCGTAACACTATTTGGTCCAAGATTCTGTAAATATTTGACAATTACTTGCTTTCTACCCTCGGATTCTTGGTCAATAACTTCTAGGAGCCTGACTCGTGCTTCATCGGGGACATAGTCTGATTCTATGCCTTCTTCCTCAACGAGCATTAAACATTCAGCAATGTCAGCCATCTCGACACTCCATCTCTCGCCTTCGCGCCAGTATCTAGAGCGGAGGAAAGTAATGGCTTCTCGGCGAATAGCGCGGTCTCGACATCGAGTGGCTATCGGAAATAGGGGATTTAAGCCTGTTGTAGAGCAATAACTTCCCTCAGGGGCCATATTTACGATATATGGGTGGTAAAGGAACCTTCTATAGAATTCTATCATGTCGCGAAATTCTGTGATGAAGTTATCGAAAATCAGTTCCGTTGGGGAAAGCTCGCTGGCGACGAGGACTTTGAGCATAATGTGCCGACTGTTGATTATCAGGAAGCTGAGGTATGCCGGATCCCAGGGGGGTGTAGAGTGACAAACGGGCTCTACTGCTTGCATCCAGCGGCGGTTTTCTGAGGCGAAAACTTCTTGCTGGAAGTACAGGGGCTGTAAGTCCGAGGTTGAGTTTCTTTGCTGTACATTCGGTCTCTGTCTCTTGTCCGATTTTGCGACTTTGAGAAATTGTTGTCCTCGCCTTATAATAAGATCAGAGTATATTCTTGCCTCTTCCATGCTTTTAAAAACGAGGGGCATCATTCGCAGACAATCTGTCGCCTCAATTTTTAGCTTCTGTTCCAGCGTACGGAACTTTGGTTCAAGTAAAATGCTTGGTTCAAGCTCAAGCGAGTGGAACTCTTGAATAATTTCGTTTTCAATCATCGAAAAGGTTGGTAAAATCGGCTGTACACAATCTTGGAGCTTCCAACCTTTCAATTCCTTTGTGGTCCATAATTCTTCGAGTATTCTCAACCCATTTCGAATTTGATTCTCTGCTGCAGTATGATGCCACTGGAGGCTTTCAATGCAGTGGATCAAAAGCGAGACGATTAGTGCAATCCTCACTCCTTGAATCCCATCTGTAGGAGCCCGGCGTGAGCCTGCGAGGAATTTGTTGTATTGTTGAAGCATGAATCCATCCTGAGCACTAAGGAGCGAGTTATCACATTCCTGACGGCGGCCACGAACAAGTCTCGGCACAGACGCTTTTATACGATGGTTGAGATGCCCGATTGTCACGAGTCCGTGCCGTATAAAACCCAGAGACTGATCTTGGCACGCCTGAAGAACCAGGTGGTCCCAAAATGAAGCCGCAAAGACCCCAGATAATTCTAGTGAGGCTATTTCATGGTAGTACCTGAAAGATGAGAACTCTTCCTGGTTCGCAAAACTTTGAACCGAAGGTGCTCGGGCAATCGAATGATCTAGTGGCCTAGCTGTTGCTTTTGGAAGTATGAGATTTCTCTCTCTCGATGGAGGACCCAGCTCATAACCTTTACAAATCCAACCAGTCTTTTCGCATTGATAGCAGAAAGGTCTCCTCTCATCACATTTTTTATGGCGTTCCCTTCACGTGATCAGTCTTGAATTCAGGGGTAAAATGAATGTTACCAACTCACTTGCACGTTCGACATCCTGTCCTGACTTTCGGTTTTCCAGTTCTGATGCCTTTACCTCTAGATGGTCTGGCAGACATTTTATTACAATGGGATTAAGACAGCCTGCTCTGCAAAACAGAGGAAGAGGAAGTAAATGAATTATACCAGTCGCGAGGAATATATTCCGTGCAAACCTTGCCGGGGTGACTAATCATTCACATACTCCCTGTTCATCAATTATAAGCTGTGCCAATCACTTAAACAAACCATTGTCCCTCGCCGCATCAATAGGCCCAGCTCCGTCTCGAACGGAGTTAAGAGTCAAACTTTAACGGAGACCACTGAAATCCGCCCCCAACCTCCCTAGAAAGGGTGGGCGGGTTTGCCCGAGAGGCGGAGACGCATAAATGAACGTGTGGAACAGCAGGGAAGGACCCGTTGACTTGAAGTACGTGCGCCATTGTCAAGATTGGGGCGAGGAGGAAGGAACCTCTTCTTATGCCTAACACGATTATAAGACTGATGTTTTGTAGTCGCTTAATATGGAGGAGGAAAGAACAGAACGTGTGAGAAATTCGGGGTTTAATGCCCAATATCACGTGACAATTCCATCATGCGGGAATCCTGGCGGACTTTCGATTCGATTCTCAGTAGATCCGGATTTTCTTTAAATATATATGATATCTCTCAATCAATGTTAAGATCTCTCGCCACTCGCAAGTGTGAAGCCTGAGCATGAACATATCACAGCTTCTGGGGAACCAATGACGAGCTCCCTTGTCATTCGCATTCAAGATAATTATCTATTTCTCAGGAAATAAGTGCAAATTATCTCTTCAGTTTCATGCTACCAGTAAACTTGAAGCAGATTTAGATTAATACAGGTCCAAGCTCGGAAGTCGGAGATATTCAAATTTGACCAACTGAATTCGCGACCAATAACCTCTTGAAAGGAGAGGAAGTAGACTGAGAGAATACAGTTCGCCTATAGTCCTGCGCAGACCCAGTTGCCAGCGCTCATTTCAAGGGTCCACTACCCTACTTTGAAAAGCTCGCGCCTTTCAACCAGTTCAAGATATGGCGCATAGTGGGCTTTCACTGATCTGGTGACGTCCACTAATGAAAATTTCAGTCTTCCTGATTCAAGACAGCTTCAACCTTTGTGGGATCGAAAATTGAGATATGCATTGAGTGGCATCTTAACTCAATTTTACTCGAAAGCTGTCTTCATGGTGTCTCACGGTTACTTGATATCTCCTTCGATGCAGGGAAAGACAGCTGGGCTTTAATGTGGTCAAAGATCATTTGAGTTGAGGAAATCTTTTGATTCCGGTGCAGTTCCGGCGCTTCAAGCTTGACAACTCTCAAGCACAATAAGTCACAAGTCTGATTTAGGCCATGAAAGGGGTCAATCTTCTCATTCTTAGACCTGTTAAATAACAATATAATCTTGGTTGGAAACATCATGATTCTGCTCAGGCAGCTTGCTTTTTCATATCTGCTCGCCTTTGCGCTCCCAACAAACCCGCCCAAGGCGTGGTATTTGCAAGTGTAAAGAAAGCCAATGTCTATCCAAAGCTAAGTCAAACAAAAATAACTAATAAAAGCAGCCCACTCCTGTGCCATATTCTTGCCTAACTCGAGATGGTGTAGTGACTTACTCGCTTCCCTTCGTAGTCGACACTTTCTTCGCGAAAGTGACGAGTCTCTGAAATGGAAATTAGCTGCTGCACTTTCATTCTCAAGTCGCCAACATACCTCGATTGCTAGCGTAGCCGTATTAACATATTGCAACATTGTATTCGCTTTTGCATCCCTAATTTTCTTTCCCTCCTTTGCTTCGACGATGCTACCTTTCACCTCGCCAAGTGTTTTCAATATCTTTGGCCCCTCTTCTACCCATTCATTCAAACCGATAGTCTTTGGCTTCGTATCCCCTTTTATATTGCCAGATTGGTCGGTTGTTGAATCCTCCGTATTAACTTTTGTAGCATCAAGGTTACTTCTGACTACGAGAGAATTCTCACCATTGTTGGTATAAACGGGAGCTGCAGCGATAAGAGATACCGTGGTTGCGAAGAGGGCGAAAGTAGAGAAGCGTATGATGGTAAAGATTCTTTTGTTATTGAGATAAAATGAGGAAACTTTTATTAAACTATCTCGATGTTCTATTGACTCGTATTATTTTATAGGTGTCGAAGTGATCCTTTATATAGGATTCAGGATTGAATGAGAAGTGGCGCAGTGCTGTGCACGATTTAATCCAATACAATACGCGCCCTCTTCTACCCTTTCAGGTATAGAACGTCCTTCAGATAAACCTTTAGTAAAACAATGTATTTATGTCAAACAATTAGTCCATTTGTTCAATGCGCTTCGAGGAGAGTAAAGTCCTACACTGCCGGTAAAACTTGAGCTTATTTAGGCATGGCCCCGAAAGTGAGGCTGCGCACCGTACAATTCCTGCCACGTTAACTTTCCGGAACTTTTTGTAGTACTCTATTTTCATTAAGCTGATCAGATGTCCGGCTGTGCGTTGAAAATCCGGGTGATTCGCGAATGAGCTCTCAATTCCGGTAAAGACAGTCTTGATTGAGAACGGATGCATTTACCTCCTTTTCTTTTCATAAAAGAATCTGAATATCGGATAATAAGGAGCTGGAGCTGAGATTATAAGGTGGATACGTTCAACAGCAGTTACCTGGTACGACGAGACTGTCTCGGCAAATTCGAAAGTCCCAGCCCTCTTTTTCTGGGCCATCTCTTTAGGTTCGGTGGCTTCATTGATCAACTCAACTTTGATGTATTTTATTTCCTGAGTGAACACGGCTCATTACTCAACTGTTGCTTCATTGGGAAGCTTGTCAAGCATTTCACAGATATGCCATCAATCTTCACGAATGGAATTTGTGATCTTCGAGGTACAGCACGGATTCATTCAACTTCTAATACCTAAGGCCATAACGCCAAGAATTATACCATACGATTTTCAGCTGCTTTGTCTAAAGGCCTCTTCTTTCAAAATGGACCCTTTTTCCAGAGGTTGCATCTCCGAGTTTGGGGGCTTCAGTAACTTTGTCTATCGTTACCCCTTCCAAATCTGCCGGCTGCTGGTTCACCTTTCCTTTCCCTTTCATATCGGTTATTGTCGCCGTCTTCTGCGTTTTGGCAGAATCAGAAATTCTATTGCTGCCAACTCCACCTTCCTGCAACTGATCCTTCTTCCCTTCTGCAGCCTCTGTTTTCGCATTTTTCTTTCTCTCCCATTTCTGCTCAGCGTTCAACCATCCCCTTTGTATTACTGTAGCTTGGTCAATAATCTACTTGGAAAAACTTTTACCTTTCTGGAAACATTCCTTCAATGCTTGAGAGATCTGTTCTTGGGTCATGACGTTTTCTGCCGCGAAAGGTTTCTTCGGATATAAAGATTCGTATTCTCTTAATTGGTCGACCTCTTCAACAATCTTGTTCATTTCTCTCCTGGTCTCGTCAATCTTTTTGGCGGTGGTGTGGTAGTCGGTCCATGGACCGGGGAGCTTTGATTCAGCTGCGCCTGGCATTGGCAGAGGTGTAACAAGTGTTATGGCCGAAAACAGGATACTGAGAATGATGATACGCATGATGAAAGTTTTGATGTGAAATATAGAGGGATGGGATAGGACAGATTGAAAAGTAGAGTCTTCTCGAAGTTGGGTACGTATGTGGACGAACCGTTTCGATTTATGATGATAACAAGCTTGCGATAGGAAAATTGACAGATATAGTTTATTCGAGAATGCGTTCTATAAGTATTAGACGAAGTGTTCCGATGTGCGATGACAAAGAGCTAGAGATAGGAAATATTAAAGTGTAGAGTCTGTTTGGAGCCAGATCTTGTAGGTATTAAGACGAAACATCTTTGCGTATTATATATCCGTCTGCAAAGATGAAGGAAGTATTGCATCGCCATCATCCTGCAATTTACCCACTCTATAGCCTGTGCTTTCTCAGCCTCCTCCCACTGTCCTCAAATTTTGAGGCATTTACGCCATAGGATTGGACGGGGATATCTGCCATTCGATGGTATGCGGGATCTAATTTGGGTGACAGTCTAAGTACCAATGCAGATCCTCAGATCCTGAGACCTGGTGAGATGAAATCTGTCAACTTGTGTCAAATTGTGGAAATCTTATGAGTAGTGTTGTGGATGAGGGATATTTGCCATTCGATCGATCAGAGGCGGGTATCCTAAATTTAGGGAAATGATATTCCAAGAGTCCAAGCCTTCATTTTGATCCTGAAACCTGCTTCTTGGTGGTCGTTGTTGGTGTCTGTCAGGATGTTGGAAAGTCCAACAGCATTTAGAAGAGATGCACATGACTTGGGAATTCTATTTTTTAAAAAATAAAGTTTCATTTACAACTACTATAAAGGAACTGGAGCTGTTACATCAGTATGGAGACTATCTGGGCCATTAATTACACTAGCCTAGAATGTATATATGAGATAAGGGGAAGCAAGTCAGGTAGGGAACAAAAGGGGACTGTCACGTGGAAGAGCCGGAGGGAGCCAATACGACGGTGTTCTATAATTAGAAATATGAGAACCTTCAGATCGTCCTTAGAGAATGGAATAATATCCCCGAGGGTGAACAGGATGGTGGGATCCGAGGAAGGGGCGCAAATTTCCATATTTACTGAGTTCTATTTTTGTTCCTATGTTGAGGGATTTTTGATGGCTTGGGTATGTAGAAGTACCTTGAACTATCTATAGTGATATAGGGAGGATTTATCAAGATGTTTTTGGTCAATAATACTATCTATTCCCAATTTTCAGCTTGAACCGAGGTCTTGTTGAAAGTAGCACTTTCATCATGACATCACGTGTCGTCGATTCGTTCCACACGACATCGAGGATTATTCATACAATGAGGTTGCCAAAAACCAAGGGATGTCTATATCTCCATCCTTGGTGATAAAACTGATGTACCGAAAAGATTTAAACACAATTCTACCTAGCCCTCTTCAGGAAATATCACTTGACTACTCACACCCCTTTTTTGCTATACTAGTTAACTTGTTTTGACTTTCAAAGTAAATATACTAGGTAGAATGTGTTGGAACTTTCTCTTGAATAGATTGTTTATTTATGCAGAGTCTATAATACTCTTCCCTCATCTTAGCCGCCAAGCTCAAACGAGTTATAGATCTGATTGTTTCAACAACTTCCGATACCTGTCTAAATTTTCATTCCGTGACGGGACACTGGGTCATATCATGCCCTTTATGAGAAGGTAATTTTCATTACTTGTGAGGCGATAATAAAGTCTGAAGAGCTTGGCCATTATCCTCCTGGAGTCACCACTGGATGTATGATGAAGAACTCTGATTGCCAACCTTGACAAGGGCCAATTAGCGGATGTGTCTCTCCGTGCAGGATTTCAACGTTTCGTTTTGTTTTTGCTATTGAAATTTATACAACAACGCAAAAAGAGCTTGGCAACATAGTTAGGCTCTTTCCATGGGATGTCAAAGTTTGGCATGGTTATAATCCGTGGAATGACAGAGAAAAGGGGCCCGGATTCCTTTTTCCCTAGCCGGTTGTACGGGCTGGAACAGGAGTTTCTAGACAATTGTTTTAGACGAAGAAGGGTTAATTAGGGTTGGCAAGGAATGATATCTGCTCTGATCACCTTATTCGCTGAGGTCTAGCTTTCTGAACGGTGTCTGTGCTCATTTACTCGTCGATTGGATATGAGAAAAGGAGTGAAACTTATTATATATAGTTACATGCTGGAGCAGTATACCAAGGCCTAGGAATATTTAGCATTGCAGGTTAAATTATTAATTGAATAGCATTGGATCCTCAACAAAGTACAAGGAAATTTAGATCTCTTCTGCTCGTTGGCATAGTGCTCTGGGATGCTTCCATCAACATCTTCATGGCAAGTACCCTCACCCGAGAAAGCGCGTGCTGACAATCTCTATGCCACACATACTTCACTTCCCTCCCTCAACATCGCGAGACGTTGTTTATGTTTCCTCCTCTCAAGCGTTAATAACAACGTTAAGGCTGTAAGTCCCTGCAATACCGCGCTCAAGATACTCAATTCCCAAGAATGGCTCTGCCATAAAGTCAGCTTTCTGTTCCCCCGTATGCCCCCAAATCATACCCAATCCTCAAGTCCAAAAAATTAAAGGTAAAAAAAAAAAGGATATACGTACTCCTCTCTTACAAACCTGATCAAAATCCACAATTCCCGCAAAATTCGGTTGTATCTTCGCCGCAATCGGACTACAAGCCCACCCCCAAAGATCATGTCCCGTCTTCCCCACCCTATACAAAACCGCCACAATTATCCAAAGAAGCAAATGTCCACCTTCAACACCCGTCTCGAAGATGAACTCAAAACTATGTATTTTATTCGCGGCCTTCACACCCTCTCTCAAGTACGCAATCATGACAAGTCCGCTGAAAATTATCGTGAAGAATGAGATAGTGAGTAGGAGGATGGATGGCCAGAGCGAAGTTTCTAATGCCCAGGGACCGCGACCATCGCGTTGAATAGAGTGCGTTGTGAGGTAAGTGTGTAGTGTGAGGGTTTCTTGGGTTCCAGTTGCGATTGCGAGGACTAGGGCGATCAGGCGGGTGAGGAGTTTGAGGATCCGGATAGAGCGCTTGAGGTGCTGGGTTTAATTTGTTAATAGAGATTTCAAGCCTGGGGGAGCAGGGCAACTGACGACATCTCGGACGGAGAGCTTTGCTTCGAGAGTCGTGGCCGGGGAAGATGGAGAATGGGAATCTAAGGATAATTCTTGGGATTGGTAGCGTGAAGGATGCTTTTCTTTACTTTCCAATTGAATGGTACTATTCGATGCTTGAGGTAAAGGATCAGAGCTTTTTGGTACTTCGGCCATGGTGTTTGTGTTGCCGAATGAAAGAGATACGTTCGAAATGATACAACAAAGATCGTGAGGAGCTCTAAATATTGGAACTAAGAAACATTCAAAGGGCTGGGAAACAAATCCTATATATAATATCCAAGTCCACAAAATAAAAAGCCACTACGAGCGTTGCTTTCCAAGCTACCCACCAGTTTGCAGGGACAAGGTTGAATCGCACTCCAATGACAATAAAGTAAACTCGTACTTGCGGTCCAGCACAGGAACGGGACGGGATGTTTTTCTTCTCGTGGATAGACAATGACACGAGCTAGTGATCTTGATTTCTACTTAACAACAACGCTGTTCTAATTTTGGCTCGCTTTTAGCTAGCTGACGCCCCTGAATGAAGTGGCGTATGCGGCTGAGGGCGCCTCGAGGGCCTGAACTCGCGCCTCAGCCTGGTATATATTTTGCCTCATGAATGGGCGTGCAAAGTATATATAGATTTGTAATGCAAAATAAGATGGATGAACCCCATTCTCAATCTCGCTGAACCCGCCCAGCAACGCGGAAAAGTCAATGAGTACTAGCAAGAGATCCACTTCGTTGTGTTGTATTTTCGGTATCCCGAAAGGAGAGATGTGGACAAATTTGAGCGGTGGTCTGTACTTGCAGGAGTCGTTGGGGGCGGGATGTCTTGGCAGCAGTTACATTTTACTAGCGGCCGCTAGCATAGCGTAGCAAAGAATACAATTGCCTATTAAGGTTTGATTGGATATGTTTTTTTAACGTTTTGGTGTAAGCGAAAACGCAACTGATGTCGCAGCTGAAAGGATAAGGATCTTGAGTACTACCTCAACACCTCAACTCTTGGCAGAGAAAATGGAATCAGTTGCGATATGCAATCTGCGTGCTTAAGAGATGCAGCTTTTCCTGCTACGCTGACAAGCCTGGATGGCTTTACGCTGTGTAACAAAAAGTTTGGGTATCCTTCAAGCGGTGATTTAGGGAGAGTAAGTTCACTTGAAAGCGGTGGCGATCTATGTATTGCGTTTGAAATTGACCGGAATTTTGTTGCATCTCGCAATTTGCCAATTGCACATCAATGTGGTCCACCTTGCTTGAATCGTAACCTGCGATTGTAGGCATAAAGTGGAGGTATCTTTTTCTTTCTTACAAGTACCGTGACTTTACAGGTCATCCCGATGGCAGAGCAAACCTAATTTATCATAGGAAAAGAAATGACTAGAGGTACAAGCAGCGTCCCATAAGGTATATGCTCGTTCAGTTGACATAAGATTGCGTCTGAAATTTGAAGGGAAATGGAAATCCTTCATATGTAATACGGTACATGTATTGCTTCACTAGGGAGTCTAGAGACAAGACTGGAAAATCATAACTATCTTTATTTAGTGATCGTATCGTAAACAACTATGAAAACTCCCCCGTAAAAAAATCTAAACAAACAACAGCGCATGACTATCGGGTATATGCAATTAGTGAGCCATGACGGCATCAGCATGCTGATGCTCCAAAGCTCCAGTCGGCTTCTCAACCCCGTCCATTTCCATATCCTCGCCAGCACCCTCCTCGGCTTCTTCTTCCTCTTCAGCCTCATCCTCGCTACCGCTGCTCTCAGCCTCAAGATCCTCACTGCCCGCATCAGACTCTTCGTCAGCAGCAGGAACTTCTGCGCCGGCCATTTCGGAGTCTTCAACCATGGCATCAGGATCGGCGGCCGCTGCCTCACCTTCCTCGACGAGCTCTTCTTCTTCGGCTTCCTCGGCACCATATTCTTCACCGTCAGCGGTCAAATCAGCTTCAGGTTGATCAGGTGGGAATTCGGCAGGGGCAGATGCATCAGAATCCCTGCGGCGACAAGTTAGTAATGACTCATTTTAAGATATTGACGCGCCCATACCATTTGATAGCGAATCGAGTGACTCTGGGTTTCTCAGCAAGCACATTCCGTCGGACCCTATCGAGAAGGGGCTTTGCAGGCGGATCGGCATTGAGCTCCTCAGAGTCGTACTCATTGTTCACATAATATCCGACTCGCACGAACTCGCGATTGTCATAGGCGCAGGTAAGAAGGATAACGGTAACACCCAAGATCTCTGCATCTGGGATTCTTGAGGTATCAGGAGGGTCGGCTTCGAAGATGAATTTGTTCACGCCAACAGGTATGGGTCCAACGAGAAGAGAATCAAGCTCTTGGTCGTGTTCGTCGCTGCTGAATAATTAGTTATTTGAGATAAGACGAGGAGCGCGATGACGAACGAGGTTGCAGAGCCAACATAGGTAAGCTTCCATTCGAGATCTGAGACATCGTCAGTTCATGTAGTATCTTGTATAATGCAGCAGAACATACCTTTCCGCAGCTCTTCTAAGCACTCGAACGTGATTTCGAACTGGTAATGTTCGCCGAATTTGGCGGGATTATTGAGGACGTTGACGCCCAAGAGAGATACGACTGACATCTTGAAGACTTGAATCGAATTGAGTGTTGCAGGAGTGAAGAAGAGAGAAGGACGAGTATTTATGGCAATTATGCGATATCGAGCGTGTTATTGAAAGGTATGGATACCCTTGGAAAGAAGTTGAGAGAGGTTGGAGGAGGAGATGGTTCTTTGAAGGACGCGTTTGAGGTCGCGTTCACCGTGATTTCAATTTAGAAAATAGGGTCGGGCGTTGGAGACCAAATATGCAGATTCAGATTTCTGGATTGCTTTTTGAACCTAACCCTAAAATGAACTAGCCTACTTTTTATCGTCTGAAAGAACCTCCAGCTGCGAAGAGCTTCTTCACCAAATTGTTCATTCTTTTTCATATATTTCTGCACCTTGTAATCTCGTCGCGTTGATACGGAATCAATCTTTCTCCTATTAACAAGAGGTCAATATGATCCCCAACAAATTACGCAACCTGGCTAACTTGTGCGCAGTCCATTACGAACCCTTCATCGAATCCGAACACTGACATAATCAGAATATCAAGATGGCGGAGGAAGATCCAGAGATAGCTCTCCTACATCAACTACAGGCAGGGCAGGAGGCTGTGGCATGGGGAAATGATGGCGCAAATGGGACAGAGCAGCTACCTTCAAATACTGAAGATAACCACCAAGACAAGAAACAAGTTGCAGATGATCAATTTCAACGTGCCCTTTTCCCTTCTGGCTCTGGTGCTGTTTCCGATGGTGGCGATTATGACCCATCTTCTGTTACTTCTATTCCAGCGCTTGCGATGGCGAGCGAAGAGCAATCGCGATCAAGTTCACGAGCATCCGCGCGCAAGCCCAAAGTGATTGGAGGCTTCATCGCTGATGACTCCGATGAAGAAGACGAATCTTCAACACAGGCCCAGAATTCGACAGGCCTGCAAGTACCAGCATCTAATACTTCTAACCGACCAATTTCCCCTTCCCCCTTGCAATCTTCTGTCTCACAACAGGACTTGCAGACTCCTACAAAAAATCAAAACGATTCAAATATCGGCTCATTTCCATCGAGTGCTCTTCCTGTGAACCCCAGTCTTCCTGGCGTCAACTCCTCTGTGCAAGCTCCTTCAACCACAGCTCCATCTGTTCAAAGTGCATCCATTCCGAAGGCACGTTTGCCGCATGACAGAATGGGCATTCTTGAAGATAGGATCAAGGATGATCCCAAGGGGGATATAGAAGCATGGCTCAGTCTAATTACAGAATATCGCAGTCGTCACAAGCTTGATGAGGCTAGAGCAGTCTACGAGCGGTTCTTTAAAGTTTTCCCACAAGCTGTAAGTCTTTCTCATCTCTTGTCGATCTCTCCTAATGTTTGACAGGCCGAGATATGGGTCGAATATACGGAAATGGAACTGGAGAGCGACAACTTCACAAAAGCTGAAGACATTTTCGGCAAGTCTTTGTTAAGTGTGCCTAATGTCGGACTATGGTCTACCTACCTCAACTACATTCGACGCATGAACGACTTAACAAGCGACGCTACTGGCAATGCAAGAGTAACTGTGAACCAAGCATACGATTTCGTTCTGGCTCAAGTAGGTATTGACAGAGATTCGGGGAATTTATGGACTGAATACATCCAATTTTTGCGAACAATCCCAGGTCAACTTGGTGGTAGCACCTGGCAAGATCAGCAGAAGATGGACACCTTACGTAAAGCATATCAACGTGCAGTTTGTGTTCCAATGGGAAGTGTCTCCACGCTGTGGAAGGACTACGATCAATTTGAGATGACTCTGAATAAAATGACCGTAAGTTACACCTCCTTTGAACATGGGAAATATACTGATTATAAACAGGGTCGAAAAGCTATCCAAGAACGATCTCCAGCTTACATGACGGCGAGAAGTGCAAATAATGCGCTGGATAACATTACCCGAGGCCTTATCAGAACGACTCTTCCTAAATTGGCACCTGCCCATGGTTTTGAAGGCGACAAGGAGTACACGGAGCAGGTTGAGCTTTGGAAGAAATGGATCTCGTGGGAGCAAGAAGATCCATTGGTTCTGAAAGCTGATGAGCTTGAGCTATATAAGCAGAGGGTGCTGTATGTCTACAAGCAAGCTTTGATGGCATTGCGTTTCTGGCCTAAGATGTGGGTTGAGGCAGCTGAATGGTCTTATGAGAATGGCATGGAGAAAGAAGGAGATGAGTTTCTAGATAATGGAATTGCTGCCAATCCAGAAAGTTGTCTACTTGCATTCAGGAAAGCAGATCGTCTAGAGACTACTCTAGCAACCGAAGAAGCGGATAAGGGCCCTGCTGAGCGAGGTACTATCGTACGAGCTCCTTATGACAAGGTCCTAGATTCCTTGTATGATTTGATCAAGCAATTGAAAACACGGGAGGCGAAGGATCTGGCGAAAGTGGAGGAGTCTGCAGCAGTTGATGCAGCCATTGGCGCTATCATTGCCAAAGCTGAGGATGAAGACGAAGACAACGATGCGGACAGAGAAGCTAGAGAAGCGGCCAGGAAGAGTCAAGAGGATGCTATCAAGCAAGGGTACACAATGCAGGCGCAGACACTCTCTCGAACCATCTCATTTGCTTGGATTGCTCTCATGCGTGCGATGCGTCGAATCCAGGGCAAGGGGACTCTCAATGATCCTATTGGAGGCTGTAGAAAGATCTTCGCCGACGCTCGTGCTCGGGGAAAGCTCACAAGTGATGTTTACGTCGCCAGTGCGTTGATAGAACACCATATCTATAAGGATGTGGCGGGTACCAAGATCTTTGAGCGGGGTGCCAGATTATTCCCGGAGGACTCGGCATTTATTTTGGAGTATTTGAAGCACCTCTTGTCCATTGGTGACACTACAAGTAAGTGTTCAGAGAATTCTTGTGGGTTATATGAGACGCTGACAGTCTCCTCTAGATGCTCGGGTTGCTTTTGAAACATCTGTTAGCCGTCTGACATCAAAGCCAGAATCTGTTGTCAAAGCGAAGCCCCTCTACCAATATTTCCACAAGTACGAATCTCAGTATGGGGAGCTGTCCCAGATCAGAAAGTTGGAACAGCGAATGGCAGAACTGTATCCAGAAGATCCCAAACTCCTACAATGGGCTTCTCGTTACACTGGAGAGGGGTTTGATCCCAGTACGTATTCCCAAACGCTGAACTTAAGGCATTCCGTTAGAATTTAGAAAACGGAGACTGACTTCGTAATTACAGCTGCTGTTCACCCCATCGTATCACCTGCATCGCAAATGCGCCCAAAAAAACCGAACATCATGCAATCAATCGAACAATTTCCTTCTCCCCAAGGCAGCCCAGGTCCACAATACAAGCAAGACTACAGCCCTCGCCCCAATAACTATCTCCAACCCGTCACTAACTCCCCAAAACGACCTTTCCCCGATGATCTCGAAAGCGATCTCAACCGACCACGAAAGCTTGCCCGAGGAGAATCACCATTAAAAGGAGCAGCAGGACGACGTCTAGATCAACAAAAGCGTTTGCAGCAAGCCCAAGGAGGAACCCCTCAATGGCAGCATAATGCTCCTGCGCCATTCGTCATTCCTCGCGATATCACGTTCTTGTTGAGCATTATTCCTCGTGCCGAGTTGTATACCGATACGAGGTTAAGTGCGCCGGCTATGGTGAGGTTGCTGAGTCAGATCAATGTTCCTGATTATTCGAGTTGGAAGGCGGGGCAGGGACAGCCGCCTATTCCGCAGCCACCACCGCAGCGATATGATGGTGTGTTATATCTCCACATCCTTATAATTTATTATGAGTTCATACCTAACAATATCTACAGGCTACTCGTACGGTCGATGAAATCTCATCACTGTTGCGTCTCTTGTCTTTCGTGACATATGGTAACGTGGGGAAAACTTGGAAGATGATTCTTCTCGTTCATTGCATGGCGTTGGTGGGTATCTACAGGTACAGGGTAGGAAAACAAAACTCTAGAATGCAGGCAAGGGAAAGGAAATAGTCGCCCCAGCTACGGCTGGGGTGATGGGATTTGTAAAGTAGGGTAATGCGATCTTGATTCTTCTGCCAATGATACCTTTCCCTTCGCTCGCGCGACTCTTGATTTGGTAGACATTGTATCATTGTTCTCCTCTACCTGAAGCTTGTATGCTTTTCCAGTATTCCTATTCTTCTCTGGCTATGCTAGGCCACCTTGATCTACTTATTGCCTGTCTCACCAACCGCCTTGGTATTTCCCACACCCGCGATCTCCCCCTGTCTGCCATGCTCGATAATGGCTTGGAATTGTGGCTGGGAAGTCCGACGTATGCGTCCGACTTTATTTCTTTCTGTTTCTCTTCGTTGCTATTCGTTGTCCTGCCTATTCCCAAATATTCCCATTTATGTTCTCGAGGTTTGCTTGTGGCGCAATGTGAGATCTGAAATCTGATATATTATGTTTGCCTTTCCTTCAATGGTCCACCCACCCCAGCCCCAATATTTCGTCACATCTAGCGCCAGGCAACTAGGCACGAGTGATCTGATGCTTGTTCAAGCCTTGGCTTCTTGACCCCAAGCTTCTGGGTGTTCCAGAGTGTTAGCTTGCTATGCAAGATCTGATCTTCCCCCAGCCTTGTGTTTGCCTTGTTGTCGATAACGAGATCTCGTTTGGGGGGGGGTGCCCTGATTCGAGAGAGGTCGTTCCAGGTATTTGCGGCTTGTGAGCTGGGTATAAGGGTCGGGTCACTCGATAAATCCTTCAACTGTTCAGTTCGTACTGCTGGAGTCCTATTATCTATTGCTATCTTCCATTGTGTTTGCCTTGCCGTTGATCATGTCGCGTGGAGAGCCTTGGATCGAGGTTAATCATTCGCATTGTCTGTTCGCCCCTTGAGACCTGGGAGCAAATATCTGCTGTTGCGACCCGGATGGGCGATATCAGTCGCTGATTTTCTTGTTTTTCTTCTGTGGAGGAGAGTCTAGGTATTTGAGCACTAGACTTCCATCCCTCCGACGACAACAGATAGATCCCGGATCCTTCATTCTATCCTGCAACCAGTGTCAACAACTATTCCTTCGAATCGTTTAATTGCAAGGTTAGCTGTCGTGTGGCGTATTGTTTGATACTTTTTGAGGTAAGGATAGGTTTCGTTTGCACTATACATTACGCATTCCTTTAGGTCCTTGCCATGATCCCAGTCCAAAAAGCACCTGAACATTCAGCTTGAATAGATTCGGCCTCTAGACTTCTCGTCTTCATCCTGATGATAGAATTGCTGATGAGATCGGTCTTCTCGAGTCCATGTTGTCTGTAGACTGAGGGTCTTAGCAGCAAACGCGTCAAGCCACATGCAGGCTCCAATGCAGCTTTCCGTCCCAAGCAATGAAATGATTGCATATCAACGCATCCCTGCATATCGTGAGGAGCCCAAATAATTATTGAAAAATGAAGAAGATATCCTTTGCTAGATACATAGAGCAATTTTGAGGCCCAAACCAAACCTTTGCTGCTGTTTCTCCCCTCTCCCCTCCTCCCCATCCTCCCAGCCATAAGACCGCCCCCAAACTTGCCTCCGTACCTGATCCATTGACTTATTCCCAAGCAGCCCATCAGATGCCTCAGTGAATGGCACTTTCATCACCACTCCAAGGGTTTAGCGGGTGTGGAATTAAGTGTCGTTGCTGAGCAAATCAACGCTAGCCTAGCCGATTCCTGCTTGTTTTGGAGAGTATAAACAAACCCAATCTTTCCCGCTTCCTTCCAGTCTTTCTTCTCCTCATCATCCCCGCACACACAAAGTTTTCCCCGTCTTCTTTGTCCAACAGTTCGTCAATCAGTCCGTCAAGGGCAGTCCTGTAAGTCCCCCCTTTACTGACTGTCCCAATTAGGGCATTGAAGCGAGTACGCTTGTGTGGCAAATTCCGCATTGTCGCACCTAAGAGGCTCTGCTAGACACTTGTCTGGCCCCATTTCTTGAGCCCTTCAAGCCTTTATGCGATCTCCCTTCTGCGCGCACTGCGATGCGATCTTTGAGGTTACAACGATCGCTAATCCTTTGTGCTGTAGTCGTCGATCTCTACCGAGTTACGCATCCAAAGCCCGGAGTCACGTAAGCTTTCTCCCTCCTGCCTCGAGCATCCTTCCCTCCATCATCCTCAATGGGCCACACCTTGCTGACATCTTCTGCGATACAGTCATCACCATGCCGGGCGGTATGCCTGGTCCGGCTCGCGCCGTTGGTGGCTATGATGGTCCCAACGATCGCTACGACAACCCTAGGCCAACCATAATCACCAATCGCCGAATGGAGGTGCCTCAAGCCGCTTACAAGTTGGATGGTGGAGTAAGTTTATATTTTTCTTGTTCGAATCCCTTCCTTGAATGGCTATAGTGATGCCTCTTCTTTGTAATCTGCCGTGACCATCTTCGAGACTCAAGTGCCTCTGATAGTGGCGTTGTCTTCCCGGCGGTTAGTACTGCTGTCAATAATCTCACTGCTATCAACCCAAATCTTGTCAAGTAGCAAGGCCGGAAAATCTCATTTACTCTAGCCATATCACTTTGACCTCTAACCTAACCTAAACCTCCAAGTTCAGCCTCATGGTACCTTCCCGATTAAGCTGATCAATGCCGAATTAATCATTCACTTCCTTAAAATCAAGCTTTTGGTCGAATCTTGACTTCAAAAATAAAAATTAGGCTGCAAGGCATCAACAAAGTTGTATAAAAGAACCGTCTCTGTCCACTCGCAGCCACTTTCTCTCTTCTTGATACAACAACAAACCTTCTACTTTACATAAATCTACTTCAATCCAACTTCAATACACATACAGACAAGCACATACACATAAAAACAACGCAAGCAAGCTTGCGTAAGCAAGCAAGCATCTTACTCAAGTCTTATTCAGTTGATTCGTCTTCTACGGTTTGACTTGAGTATCAAATACCCCCCATACCTCAACCTTTTATCACTTCTTCTCTTTACTTTCTCCTACATACATCCATTCGTTCATCTTCGAATACCATCCAACTTCAAGATGGAGCATCTTAACTACCGCAAGTATGATCGCGAGACTAACACTGAGTCTTTTGAGTTCCCGTCGGATCTTCCCGCACGCCCAGGCACCAATACTGCCGGCAAGCAAATTGCCATTCGTATCAACCAGTATAAGGTTCTCCAATGGCCGAATAAGGATGTCTACCAGTATGACGTAAGTCGCATTCACCATTCTCCGCAACGGATTTGAACTGATATCCGCAGATCCAAATTGGTACCGGTGCTGAGAAGCGTGGCAAGATCATGGCTATCTGGCAGTCTAGTACTGTCCAGAACAAGATCAAGGGCCTCACCAAGGGTATGCCATGGCTTTGGGACGGTAACAAGATCGCTTGGTATGTTCACGCTCACTCCTCCCCTTTAGCCATTCCAATAACCTTCTTTAGGACCTCTTTTCAAGTCTCTGAGCAGCGAATCACCGTTGACCTCGATGTTGAGAAGGGTCGTCAACCACGTAATCCCCCTGATGTCACTTACGTTATCATCAGACCCTCTAAGACCATCCGTATGGCCTGCATTGGCGCATACTTGAGCAAGCAGATGCCTTTCGACAGGACTCTCCTTGAGTGTATCAGTAAGTTCAACTGCGATGTCTATCTTGCTTTTTGCTGATCAGCTTCAGGCTTTCTCGACCATGTCATGCGCCAATGGCCTTCTCAACAATATACCTCGATCAAGCGATCTTTCTTTGCTCGTGGCTTAGAGCGTTTTGAGCTAGATAAGACTGGTAATTACGTTGAGGCCATGAAAGGTGTCTACACTTCCATTCGTTTGTGCAACGTAAGTTCCATTCTTTAATTGTCGAGTCCCACTGACATAATCATAGCCCAATCCTTCCCTGGGTGGCGCTGGCACTGGTTTGGCTCTGAACGTCGATGTCGCCAACGGTACCTTCTGGACCGCTCAGGATGTTCATCAGGCTGCCCGTAATTTCCTGAAGGAGCGCAATCGTAATCTTGACTACAAGATTATGGCTAAGCTCTTGATGCCTATTAAGGACTCTAAGGGTGTCATCACAATGTCGGACGACTTCAAGAATCTCCGCAAGATGAATAAGTTGAAGTTCCATGTCAAGCACCGTGGAAAGGCCGAGAGTAAGTCTCTTTTTATCCTTAAAGATCTGCGCTGACTCTTGGATAGATGACAAGGTCTACACCATCAAGAAGTTCACTTGGGAGAAGGACCCTCAGTACTGGGGTGTTGGTTGCAACGCCAAGAATACCTTCTTTGATTGGAAGCAGAAGCAGCCCAATGGTTCGGTCAATGTCGTGAACACCTCGATTTACAACTATTTCCATCGAAAATACAACATCCAGCTTAGATACTGGGATCTTCCTTGTATCGTCAGCACCCGTGATGGCATTTTTCCCATGGAGGTCTGCACTCTTCAGTCTAATCAGCGTTATCAATACAAGTTGTCCCCTGATCAGGTATGTTCTCTCATCTGTCGGAAATCTGTTTACTGACACAATTCAAGACTGCAAACATGATTAAATTCGCTGTCACTCGCCCAAAGCAACGCATTGAGGCCATTAACCATGGTGTCGGTATGTTGAAGTGGCACGCTGATCCTTATCTTAACCACTACGGTGTCAAGGTCGATACCAGCATGACCACTGTAAGTTTGTAATCGAATAAACTTTAAACCTAACATTGACATTATCTTAGACCAACGCTCGTCTTCTCCAAGCCCCTGAAGTTCAGTACGGCGCTGGTGGCAAGGCAAACCCTGGTACATCTGGTCGTTGGGATCTCCGTGCTAAGAAGTTCCTCTTTGCTAACCGCGAACCCTTGAAGTCTTGGGGAGTTTGCATCATTGAGGGTGCTTGTGATAAGACTACCGTTCAGAGCTTCATGGGCACCTTCATCTCAACCTACATTGGCCACGGTGGGAATGTCGTCAACAAGCAACCCGCCATCTATGAGCAAAAGCGCGGTGAGGATCTTTCTCAGGCAGTGTATAACGCTCGTATGACTACTGGTAATCAAGGTATGTGCTTCTCTAGTCTGATTTGCACCTGACTAATATCCCCTTAGCCAAAGCTGCCCCTCAAATTATTCTCTTCGTTCTTCCCGCCCGCGACTCATTCAAGTATGAGCGTCTTAAGAAGAACATGGAGTGTCGATGGGGCCTGGTCTCGCAGATGATGAACGCCGCCCATGTCAAAAAGGCGTCTCCTCAATACTGCTCCAACGTTTGCATGAAGCTGAATGCCAAGTTGGGTGGTACCTCTTGCAAGGTTGCTGACGTTAGACCCCCCAAGCCATTCTTCTCTCGTCCAACTATGATTATTGGTAAGTCTCCCAACTCCTTGCATGGTTGACCCGCCTCTGATATTTAACAGGTGCCGATGTATCTCACGCTACCCCTGGATCTCCACAGCCTTCCATGGCTGCAATTACCATGTCTTTCGACAAGGATGCATGCCGTTATGCTGCCGCTGTTCAGACTAATGGTAGTCGTGTTGAAATGATCTCTGACTCCAACATTAGATCTATGATGATTCCACTTTTCAAGTCATGGATCAAGCAAGTTGGTGCTGGTAATGGACCTTCACACATCTATTACTTCCGTGATGGTGTCTCAGAGGGACAATACCAGCACGTTCTTAACCAAGAGGTTGCAAACATGAAGAAGGCCATCACCGCTGAATTTGGTGCTCCAGCAGCTAATGTAAGTCTTGGGATTGGACTCGTCCTTTTCATTACTAACACCTATACAGATCAAGTGGACGGTAACCATCTGTACCAAGCGTCATCACATCCGTTTCTTCCCCAAGGATGGTGACAATGTCGCCGCTGACAAGAACGGCAACGCTCTCCCTGGCACCTTGGTTGAGAATGATGTTACTCATCCGTAAGTGTCACTTTAGCTGCTGATCTTAAATTTTGCTGACCTCAGTAGATTTGACTATGACTTCTACCTTTGCTCTCACTCTGCGATTCAGGGTACTGCTCGCCCCGTCCACTATCAAGTCATTTTAGATGAGGCTCAGGTTCCGCCCAATGACTTCCACCGTATGATCTACCAAATGTCATACCAATACATGCGCTCAACCACCCCTGTTTCACTATGTAAGTTGTTCCCTTTCGGATTTTTGCCTTGGCTAATATTTCAGTCCCCGCTGTTTACTATGCCCACTTGGCTTCTAATCGTGCACGCGCTCATGAGTCTGTTCCTGTCTCTGATGGCGTTCGTGGCGGTCAGAAATTTGAGGAGGCTCAACAAGATGCTGCAGTTGGTCACCAACAGGGTGCCAGCACTCAAGGTGGTTCCTCCCAGACTGGTACCACCCAAATTGAGGTTCATCCATTGCTCCCGCTTGGCAATGTCGAAGGCGATCCAGAGCTTGTCGAAAAGATTCGCTGCTCTATGTGTAAGTTCTCTTTCAGGCAACACATTGCTCCTGACTGACTTGTATTAGGGTATATCTAAGTCGTTACGGCGCACCTTCGTGTCTTTCTCGTCTTACAATCTTACGAACTTCGCATTCGATTATGGTGATTTTACGTTTAGACTTGAAATTCTCGATCATCTGTCCTCGGTCATTTGATCTCGTTCTTCGCTATTAATTTGCATTGTGGGGAATGAGAAATAGCCTGTTACGGGGCTGGCGGCGGATCTCTTTGAGCATTGATGGGTAAAAGCATTGCTGTTACTGCTTGCGCTGACTGCCATGCGTTGCACTCATTAGATAGCTATGAATTAAAGCATTTTAGCATTGATCTGCATTCTTTTTGATTGTGATTATAATGTGATTTACTTCCTTGAACCTTTCCCTGTATATCCCCCGCTGTTGATCTCGAACTTGAGGTCAACTAGCGCGAGTCAAGACCTTATTCAAAACTGAAGAATCAACCTAGAGTCCCTCATTTTCTACTTGGAGACTCCCAAGATCACCGTATATCTAATCAAGCCGTGGGTCTTCAGACCCTACTAACTCCAACCATGAGATGCCATCCAAAGAGCAAACGGCTCCTACAATCTCTTCATGACTGAATCTCTCTCCACTCTGAATCTACCCCCTGTTTCAAACACGCCCCCACAACTGCCATGCTTTAATCTTGCTTCAATGAATGCATGAGTGAGAACGATGACATCATGTCATATTTTCAACACTTAGGTACGGTACGGTGGCTCACTGGATATCAGCTCACTGGATATCAGCTCACTTTGGGAATGATTTGGGAGTTGGTATTGTTACCTGTCTATCTCGTTCCTCAACCACTGCCACCCAAGCACTCTCATACAACATCACACGCAACAATGATAACCATCAATCGTTCATTGTTTCATTAACGCAAGCTTCCATTGGTATATATCTATCTACAACCTCCCCCACACCAGCAAATCAAGCGACGATCCCATTCGCTCCCGTCCCTTTACTCCCTTTAATACGATCCCTTTTCCCTTTCTCGAGGCTGTAGCGCTCACGCGCGAGCTGAATTGCTGTCTTCCCTGTGCTGTTTGTACTCTCGTTTTCCTTTCCTTCTTTCCCATTCTTGCCCTTTGTATCACTACGATCTTTACCTTTGATGCCCTTCTCCTTCGCAACTTTCTTATCCCTATCCTTAGTAATCACTGTATCACCCTTCCCCACCATCCCCGTCCGCTTCTCTCCTACATTCTCCTCTATTCTCACATCACCAGCCCCTGCGCCAGACAAAGACGCAGTTTGAGCACCTTCCGCCCTAATCTTCTTCACCCACTCCCCTCTCCTCCGGCCAAACAAATCCATCGCCCAATTCCTCCACACAATGCGGCCCGTGAACGCATCACGCAGCTCTTTCTCATGCTGCGCGAGTGTGAGAGCCACGCGTTCTAGGAGTGGGAATAGGTGGGAGGAGGATGGGAGGAGGGCGTCTAATATGTGTGTCCCTGTGTTGGAGAGTGCTAGGGAGATTATTGGGGTTTGGGCGGTGCTGATGGAGGGGCTTGGGGGAAAGAGGAGCGTGGTGATGAGTTTGCGCCGGAATGTGAGATTTGAATATGAGGGTATGAGACCTGATTGCAGGATATGTGAGGTTGGTGTGTATAAAGCTAAGGTAAGGAGAGTAGTTGGTGAGAGGGTGAGGAGTGCTTCTTGTACCAGCTTTTGTGGTGGACCCGGGATCGAGAGTAGGGACTGCGCGAGGAGGGAGCCGTGGAGTTGGGGGGGTGTG
>Ga0182030_10003140_pt1 | contig 35224 bp, 30 predicted proteins | sample 812S3MmetaG_FD_121299 | JGI IMG/M metagenome (GOLD analysis project Ga0182030, IMG submission 121299) | Permafrost microbial communities from Stordalen Mire, Sweden - 812S3M metaG (Illumina Assembly) | ecosystem: Environmental > Terrestrial > Soil > Wetlands > Permafrost | place: Sweden...
GGGAATGCCGCGCACTCCAGACGCTTCGCGAGGAAGGGACACGCGTCCGGCCTCGCGAAGCGTTTGGACTGCGGCGCATCCCGCCGCTTTTCCACCGAACGTCCTCCGCCCTGGACCAAACCCAGCGCTCCCGAGCGACCCCTTCCGCCCCGTCCTGAAAGGACGAAATTCACCGGTCCGGGGTAAGCGAGCCCGCGAGCGCAGCCCCGGGTATGCCAGCCCAAGAAACCCATGCGCCCTGTAAGCGGCGCCGCCGTCCAGGGCCGCCGGTCACCCTCTCACTCCCCCGGCGGCCAGCTCGTGCCGCCGTCTATCCAATAAGAGAACCCGCCGCTGAACAACTCACGGGCCTGCGTGGCTGTGACCGGCACACGCTTTCCCGCCTCCACCAGGGAGCGCCGCTCTGGATCAGCGAAGAACCGCTGCCATCGCGCGCGCATGGCCATTCGAGCCTCCCGCCCCAAGTCATGCCCCGTGGACCCGTGGCTCTCAGGGTGTTCCAGTTTTTCGGCCAGGAATCTCAGCCCCTCACCATGCAGCTTCTCGTCGCCAAGCCGCTCGATCCAAGCCTCCGTCGCCACCCAGTGTGCTCCCAGTCTGGTCAGCGCCAGGCTGGCTTCGCGCACGACCCACTCGTGGCGCTCCGTCCGTATGATGTTCCCCAGCGGTTCGGCGAAGATCTGGTTTTTCGATTCTCCGGCCACCGTGCAGGCCGTGCGCATGACCCCCCGGTCGGCATCGTTCAATGCGCCCATGAGCAATTTCTCCCACTGGCCCACCGGCGGTCTGGGCAGGGCGCGTACGGCGGCCTCGCGGAGCATGGGCGGGTTTTGGCCAAAAAACGCCTCCAGCAACTGCTCCCAGCCATCGCCGCGCGGAACGCTCGGATCCCCCAGCTCCAGAAACCGCGCCAGGATCACATTGACGCCGCCGGCGGTGGGGGCGCGGTATCCCCGCTCGCGCAAGCCCGCCAGCGCGTTGATGAGCGCGTCCCCCGCGCCGGGAGCGTTGAGGATGTTGTCCTCCGGGTTGGCGCGCACCTTCCATTCCCTGAGCGTTCCTGCCAGCGCCTCCAGGACCGCCACGCCATCCTCTCCCTTGCCGATGGCTTCGATGATGAACGCCCCGGTATTGACGTAATTCACGGTCCCGGAACGAAGCAGTGTTCGCGCGGCGGCCCGCAGCGGTTCCGCGGCCGCCGGCATCCACAGTGCCGTGTCGGCCGCCGCGTCCTCCGGAGTGCCATACCCTCCCAACCTTCGCGGGTATCCCCCCACGATGCGGGGCGGCATACGGCGGCCGAGGAAGAAGGCGGCGGCGTGGACGACATTGGTCATCTTGTGGTCCAGCAGCCGCGTCAGCGCGAGGGTCGCCTCCTTGCTTTTGATGCGCTGGACGCCTTCCAAGGCCTGCTCATTGCCTTCGGCCGCACACCTTTCGAGCGCCGCCAGGAAAACCGGGTGGCTCAGATACCGGAAATCGGTTTTGGCCCAGTAAGCCCCCAAGGCGTCGCCTTTCTCCGGTTCCGCTTTGGCAAGGATGGCGCGGACGCGCTGCTCCGCCTGGTCTGCGGTGGGCATTGCAACGGCGATTTTGCCCTCCGCCGCCGGCAGCGGCCGGGACGGCGTTGCCTCCCAGCCGAAATCATGGCCGACGCGCACGGTGAACACGCCGGGCTGGCTGACCCGAACATAGTTTTGCAGCCGAAGCGCTTGGCGATATTCCTCGCCCGGCTTGAGCTCCCGGCGACCGCTCAGGCCGCCCCTGTCCGCCCAGCTTTCCGCGGGCAAAGCGGCGCCTTTTTCGTCCGCCACCCTAAACTTGAACCGCGTGGGGAACCCGGTGCCGCGATAATCGCCACCGGTTTCGTAGGAAACCGGCTGCGCGCTGGCGTTCGAAAGCGTGAAGGTCAAATCGATCACGTCGCCCAGGACGAAGTTCGTGCCGCCGGCGAAGCTCAGCGCCACCTGGACCCCTTCGGGCACCGGACGCCCTTGGCCCGGCGCCGCTGCGTGAGAGAGGAACTGGATGAACCCTATGGCCGCGGCCAAGATGACCGCGCCAAGCCGTCGGTGTTGCGTAAACATCAGTCTCACAATGCAATCGTCTCCTGCCATAGGTATAGACGACCATGCCAGCAGAAACTCCCACAAACTCGATCACCTCCGGCTCCACCAGCCTCCGCCACCTGCGCCGCGGGGGGCGAAGGCTGCTGCGCCGCAATACACCCCGGAGTATCCTTCAACCAAGCTCATACGAACTCCGCGGTGAGGTGGAAGCAGGTGTCAGGCGAGTGCTTCACGCCAGCTTCTTCATCGTCCGCGCATAGTCCTTCATCGTGGCCGAAATCACCTTTGAAACTCTCGCGCGCGACGGCCGCGGCCGCAGGGGCGTCACGGTGATGGTGCCCCCCTCATGGACCTCGACATGGACTTCATCGCCGGGCCTGAGGTGGGCCAACTCCAGGAGGGCGGCGTCAAACCCGATCCCATGCGAGTTGCCTACTTTGCTGATGGTCTTGACCATCCGCAGTACTATGCGTTGCATAGCCGGAGGGGTCAAGCAATCCACCGCGCGTCGCCGCGGCGCTCAACGGGGCTTGTCATTCCCCACATCTTCCGGCGCGATGCGTGAGCCGAACCTCCTCCAGACCCGAGACGCGCCCGAAATGGCCGAGATTTGCCGCGCCGCGTAGCGGCAGCTCGAAGGTAGCCGTGTGGCTTCAGCCCACGGTGGCGCGCGCAAAACATGGGCGCGTCGCGTAGCGACGCCTGAAGCGCAGGGCACTCGGTTGGCCAGCCTCAGGTTAGTCGTCCCCGCCAAAGATCTGAGGCATGACGACTTTGGTCAGAACGCCGCATCTATACGCGAAACCCCAATTGCACCACCCGACGAGACGCCCCCACGCCTCCCAACAAAGAGCAAACACCCCGCCATCCGGCGAATCGTGGCCGTTTGTAATTTATGGACATATTGACCAAAGCCACCGTGCTGGTATTGAACCGCAACTGGCAGGCCATCAACGTGCGCACGCCCCAAGACGCGTTCTGCATGATGGCTGCCAGCGTGGCCACTGGCCTGGACATCGAACTCCCCTCGGAGTCGAATGGCGCGGAGGGCTCATGCGGCGATTTGCTCCCTGCGCACCTCACTCCCCGGTCTTGGGCCGAGTGGATCATCCTGCCCGTTCGCGATCAGGATGAGGCCGTGCACACGGTGCGCGGCCCGATCCGGGTGCCGACGGTGATCATCGCGGTGAACTATGCCAAGGTGCCGAATCGGCGCCCGAAGCTCTGCGCCCGCTCCATCCGGGAGCGCGACGGCAACCGCTGCCAGTACACCGGCCGGCTCCTGCGCCCCGGGGAGGGCAACCTGGACCACGTCGTACCCCGCTCGCGCGGCGGCCGGGACGCCTGGGAGAACCTGGTCTGGTCGGCTCGGGACGTGAACCAGCGCAAGGCCGACCGGCTCCCGCACGAAGCCGGCCTGAAGCTCCTCTCCGTCCCCCGCGCGCCGCGAGAGCTGCCCGCTTCTGTCGCCATCCGCAACGCCCATGGCATTGGGGATTGGAAGCTGTTCGTAAAAGGCTGAGTGCATGGCAGGGCCGTCCCCAAGACGGCCCTGCCTTCGAAACCGAAATGCAGCTCGCTCAACCCAACGGTTCTTGTCAGATTCTGTCACCGATGTCGCATCAACCCGACAACATCTCCGCCGGCATGCAAGTCGTCGCGCTCGTCGAGATCCGCGGCCCGAGCCAATCGTTGGTGCATCCGCGGGGCGCGGTGGGCGTGGTGACGCGGACCCCGACCGGTGAAGGGGATCAGTTCCTGGTCCGCTTCCCGGACGGCTTCGAGAAATCGCTGACGCGGGCACAGCTTGAGGTTTTGGAGCATTTCAAGGATCGCCTTCAGGGAGGGAGCGACAACCCATCCCCGTTCGAACTGGAGACGTTCATCATCTACCGTTGTGTCATGGGCTCACAAGCCTACGGCCTCGAGACCGGGGGGTCCGACATCGACCGCCGGGGGATCTACCTGGCGCCGGCCAAGTTGCAATGGTCGCTCTTCGGCGCGCCCGAACAATTCGAGGATAACGCGGCCCAGGCGTGCTACTGGGAGTTGCAGAAGTTCATCATCATGGCGCTGCGCGCCAACCCAAACATCCTGGAATGCCTCTACTCCCCCATCGTGGAGAAGATCAGTCCGCTCGCCGGGGAATTGCTCAGCCTCCGCCAGGGGTTCCTGTCGCAGATGATCTTCCAGACGTTCAACGGGTACGCGCTCAGCCAGTTTAAGAAGATCGAGCAGGACCTCCGGAACCACGGGGAAGTTCGATGGAAGCACGCTATGCACCTGCTGCGCTTGCTGATCACGGGAGCCGCCGCCCTCCGGGAGGGACACATCCGCGTCCGGGTCGAGACCCACCGGGAGCAATTGCTGGCCGTCAAGGGGGGCCGCGTTCCCTGGGACGATGTAAGCTCCTGGCGCAGGGATCTTCATCACGATTTTGAAAAAGCACTGGCGGAGACCACCCTGCCCGAGCGCCCTGACTACGAAGCGGCAAATCGCTTCTTGATCAGGGCGCGGATGGCACAGGCAAAACAACTATGACTATCGATGAACCATGGCGGGCAGTGCAGGGTGTGCACGCTGCAGCGCCCAATGACAGGACGGCAGAGTGTCGCGGGCTGGGAGGGGAACCGCGCCCGCTCAAGCTTGGCGCTTGGGGGTTGGCATGACCACGGACCCCCGCCTCCAACGCATCGTCGCTGCGCAGCCCTACCCGCTCTTGTTTGCCACGATTAGCGGTGCGCATCTCTATGGCTTTCCGTCGCCGGATTCTGATTTCGACCTGCGCGGGGCGCATGTGCTTCCCCTCGCGAACGTCCTCGGCCTCGACCTCCGCGACGAGACCGCGGAGGACTCCCGGATAATCGAGGGGTTGGAGATGGACATCGTCACCCACGACGTGAAGAAGTTCATCAATCTGCTTCTCAAGAAGAACGGCTACGTGCTGGAGCAGTTGTTTTCACCGTTGGTGGTGCATACGACACCGGAACATGCGGAGCTGAAGGACATCGCCCGTCACGGGCCGAACCGCGGGGTGGTCACCAAACACCATGCGCACCACTACTTCGGTTTTGCGGAAACCGAGTGGAGGCTCTTTCTGAAGGCGTCGCCCCGCCGGGTCAAACCGCTCCTTTATGTCTATCGGGTGCTTTTGACCGGCATTCACCTGATGCGCACGGGCGAGGTCGAAGCGAACCTGCTGACCCTGAACGGGGAGGCGCGCTTGGACTTCCTGCCAGACCTGGTGGCAAGGAAAATGGCCGGGCCTGAGCTTTCGACTCTCGATGAGGCTGACACGGCGTTTCATGAGGTTCAGTACCAGAGGCTTCGGGCCGAGCTCCAAGCTGCCTGCGATGCGAGCCCGCTGCCTGAACTGCCAACCGACGGCACACGCCGCGCCCTGAACGACCTGTTGACGAGGGTGCGATTGAAAGGGCCCGCCGCCCGACCCTGATGGGTTCGGCCTTACGTTGTTTTTGTGAACGCGAAGCATCATCCCCGCCTCGGCGGCCCGTTGGGTGAGACCACACGTCAAATGCCCCAACTGTTTCAACAGTTTGCCACCGTGCGGCGCAACCAGAGTGCTGCTCGCCCAACCAACTCAGTCCTGTCACTTTTTCTCCCATGATCACCATTGATGGCTCAGAAGGCGAAGGAGGCGGCCAGATCCTGCGCACGTCCCTGGCGTTGTCGCTGGTGACGGGCCAACCCTTCCGCATGGAACGCATCCGGGCCAAGCGACAGGAGCCCGGCCTGTTGCGCCAGCGCTTGGCGGCGGTGGAGGCGGCCGGGACCCGGGACTGCGCGGAGGTGGACTCCGCGGATGTGCTGAAGTCGGTGACCTTGGCCGGTCTGGCCGGGAATGTGGCTCGGTTGAAAGCCCGCTTCGTGAGCCGGGATGCGGATGCGAGCCTGAGAGCCTGTCTTAAAAGTAGGCCGGCGGGCGGATTGCGAGCGCGGCTGGCTGGATGGCGAGGCGCCACGAGGGAGCATATTCGGGACAAATCTGTGACCGAGGCGCAACGACGCCAGCCGGCCAGCCCCGCCGCAGGACGCCCCGGAGTATTTTTAAGACAGGCTCTGAGAGGAGCGGCGTGATGACCGGAGGTTCAAAATCACCGGGAAGCGGCCGGCAACAAGCCCCCGCCAGCAAAATCCAGCAGGAGGCGGGTCCGTGCTTCGAAGGCCTTCAGATCGATACTCCGTACTTTTGGGGGAGCGAGAACGTCCTTCAGGCGAGAACGTTTTTCGAACACCTCAACATCCTGGTTCCTGCGAGCGCGATCCTCTATTTTGAAGGCACGACGATTGCCCCGGAGGTAGCCGCTTTCTATGACAGCCACCGAACCCCTGAACCGGTTCGCGTGGCGCGCGATACCCTCTGGCCAGTTCCCGCAGTTTATCATGTGCGCTTTTCCCCCCAGATGGTCCAATTCCTTTGCGAGCAGGCGGAACGGCGCGCCCTTCAGGAGATGTTCGACCATGTGAAGGTTTATGAAGGTCAATCGATGCTGCTGACCTTCCACGATGCCTTCAGCGGCTGGCTCTGCATTTCTGAACGGCTCCCGGAAGAGAAGGTGAAGACCTTCTTTCATGCGCTTGGGGCTTCGTATTCCCGCGAACGCACGATGGAACGCGATCCGAAACAACTCGAACAGGCACTAAACGCCCTGGCGCGATTTCAGTTGCGGCAGCGGGTGTTGCGGGTATGGACCTGGGTCGGAATCCTCACCTTGACTCTCTGGGTTTACCCCGTGGCCTACCGGACGACCCGCGTCATGACCGTGACGGGCCTCGTCCTCTGCTGGGCGGGGGCTCTCTTTTTGTGGAAACACCGAAAAGCCGTCACGCTGCCACTGGCCGCGGTAGCTGTGATGGTGGGGACACTCACGGCGCTGCCAGGACGGCCGGTTGAATCCTCAAGCCTGGGTCGAGATTATAGCGCCGGATTGCGAGTGTTTCGAGGTGTCCGTTACGTGTGGGGCGGTGAGGGTTGGTTGGGGATGGACTGCTCGGGGCTGGTCCGCCAGGGGCTCGTCTGGGGGCAACTTAAGCACGGGATCTGCACGCTCAATGGCCGGCCTGTTCGCGATGCCCTGTCGCTCTGGTGGAACGATTGCTCTGCGCAGGCGATGCGCGATGGTCCTTCCGGCCTCACGCGCGAACTCTCCAGGGCGGCAACCATCGAGGACGCGGATCCCTCCCAGTTGCGAACCGGGGATCTCGCCGTTACCGCGGACGGAGTTCACGTCCTCGCCTACCTGGGAAACCGGACGTGGATGGAAGCGGATCCGATGGCCGGCAAAGTAGTCGAAATCGCGCTGCCAACGACCAACTCCTGGTTTCACGTTCCCGTTGTGTTCGTGCGGTGGCGCTACCTGGAACCAGCTAAGCCGTGACCATTCACTTGGGAGGGAAGTGATTGCGCCGCAGATTTTTGCGCAAGACGAGGAAGGAGCCACGCGCATATCCCTCGTGGATCTGCAAGTGGCGAGTGACGAAGCTCTTGCGCAAAAGGCTCAAGCAAGCACGACCGAACCATGTGAATAGTCAGGGCTGAGTAAATCCTCACATTTTGGCGATAATTGTGGACCGAAGACCGTTACAAACCCATACGTTGGACCTGCTCTCTTCTGGAGGCCCCGGGGCGCCACGAGCCGCGCACCCGGAGGGATGCCAGCGCTGGAACAGCGGGCGGAGCCAGCTTCGCGGAGGTCTGGCACCCCTCCCGGGTGCCGTTCGCATTTTCTGCTGTTCCGGGATTAGCGCTGCGCTCACCCCCCGGCTGGTTTCTTCCACCCCCTCTGGGGGTAATGCCACACGTCAAATGCCCCAGAGCGACGCTTCGACGCGCCCCCCTCTCATTAGCCCCCGGCTTTGGCTGGGGGTATCCGGACCCCCGTTGCCTCCCCAACTGTTTCAACAGTTTGCCACCGTGCGGCGCAACCAGGGTGCTGCTCGCCCAACCAACCCAGTCCTGTCACTTTTTCTGCTATGATCATCATTGACGGCTCAGAAGGCGAAGGCGGCGGCCAGATCCTGCGCACGTCCCTGGCATTGTCGCTGGTGACGGGTCAGCCCTTTCGCATGGAGCGCATCCGGGCCAAGCGCCAGAAGCCCGGCCTGTTGCGCCAGCACCTCACGGCGGTGGAAGCGGCCAGGACCTTGGGCTCCGCCGAAGTGGCCGGCGCGGCCATGAATTCGCAGACGCTGGACTTTCGCCCCGGACCGGTGACGCCGGGCAATTACCGGTTCGCCGTGGGGACCGCCGGCAGCGCCACGTTGGTCCTCCAGACCGTGTTGCCGGCGCTGTTGACCGCCTCGGGCACGAGCACGCTCACGCTGGAGGGCGGGACACACAACCCGATGGCCCCGCCGTTTGATTTCCTGGAGCGCTGTTTCCTGCCGCTCATCCAGCGAATGGGGCCGCGCGTGGAACTGGAGTTGCGGGCACCCGGTTTCTATCCCGCCGGAGGCGGCCGGTTTCACGCGCGGATTGAACCCGTGAAGCGTCTCTCCCCGCTCGTCCTCTTGGAGCGTGGCGCCGTTATCGCGCGCCGGGCCAGGGCATGGCTTTCCAAGCTGCCCCCCGAAGTGGCGGAGAGGGAGCTGGCGGCCGTCCGCGAGGGGTTGCACTGGCAGCCGGCGGAATGCGCGGTGGAGGCTGTGGCGTACCCAAGAGGTCCGGGCAACGCCCTGGTGCTGGAGGTCGAGGCGGAGCACGTGACCGGTGTTTTCACCGGCTTCGGCGAACGGGGTCGTCCAGCCGAGGACGTCGCCCGCGGTGCGATCGATGCCGCGAGGGCGTGGTTGGCCGCGGAGGTTCCCGTGGACGAATACCTGGCCGACCAGCTGTTGTTGCCGTTGGCCCTGGCCGGAGGCGGTTCCTTCCGCACCACCAAACCCTCCCTTCATTCCACCACCAACGCCGCCATCATCCAACGGTTTCTGCCGATGCCCATCCAGTTCGAGCAGGAAAGCGAGTTGGTGTGGCGGGTCCGCGTTGGCGGGCAATGAGCATCCAAGAAAACCAGATCCAGCTGTTCCGTTTCGTCGCCATGGAAATGATCCTCTTCATCGGCATCCAAGCCACCGGCAAATCGAGCTTCTGCCGGGAGCGGTTCTTTCGCACACATGTCTGCAACAATCTCGATACTCACCTGCCCGAAGGGCAGCGATAAAACCCGGGGGCTCGTGGGCCAAGCGCGTGATCAACCGACGTTCACAAGCCTGTCTCGAAGCAAACACACCGATCCTCACCATGAGCCAGCGACAGAAGCTCCTTTTCATCTGCAGTCAGAACCGGCTGCGCAGCCTGACCGCTGAGCACCTCTATCGTGGGTTCCTCGATTACGCGGTGAAATCCGCCGGCACCTCGCCCGGGGCCCGCATCCGCGTGAACGAGGGCCATATCGGCTGGGCGGACGTCATCTTCGTAATGGAGAAAAAGCACAGCCGGCTCCTCGCCGAGAAGTTCGGCGAAGCCCTGGCCGGAAAACGGGTCATTTGCCTCCGCATCCCCGACAACTACCAATACATGGACCCCGCCCTCCTCGACGAACTCAAGGCGAGTTTGAGCCAGTACATCGAGGTGCCGGAGTGAGCCTTTCCAAGGCTTCGTGCTCCAGTCAACGCGGCGGATCCTTATACCACCCGGCCCAAAACCTCCCCTGTCGCTGGCATAAGGCGATCAGCAAGGGATTCGTCCACATCAGTGTGCGCCACAGAGGCCATTGATGATATCGCCGGCACGATGGCACGACTTGAATATCTTCGATCAGAAGAGCGCGATTTTTCGTTCGCCGGGCCAACTTCTTCAACCGCCAAAACAGGTCAACGTCCTCTCCCATGAGAAGCCGTCGGCGTAGCCCCCGAGGGTGCGGAAGACATCCCGGCGGTAGAACTGGGCCGCTCCCTGGGCCATCCCGGTCACACGACCCAACAGCCGGTAGAGCCCGAGGTAGCCTTTGAGAATGAAGCCGTCCGGCCGGTAAGCCGTGTCCACCGCCCCGCCCAACAGCGCGGGATCCGCCGTGACTTGATGAATCCGCCACAAGAAAGTCTCTGGAACCAGCGTGTCGGCATCCACGAAAACGATCACCTCCCCGCGCGCGGCCTCACCGCCCCGGTTGCGAACCACGGCGATGTTGTGCTCCGGTTCATGGATCACGCGGGCACCTGACGCGGCGGCGACCTGCGCGGTCCGATCCGTGCTGCCGTTGTCCACCACGAGTATCTCGATGAGGCGGCCTCCCTTCCCTGCCAGGAATTCCCCCGCCCGAGCCAGGGCGGCCAGCGTTTCGGGAAGGTACTTCTCTTCGTTGTGGGCCGGTACGGCCACAGAGATGGATCCCGCTTCAGATGTCATTTGAGCAACTTGGGAAATGTGCCGCTGGGATCATCGCGCCCTGGCAACGTAACGCAGGGACCAATCGAGTCAAATGTCGCGTTGCACCCGCCCCATGGCGCAGCTCTTTCCGAAGACCAGTTGCGCCGCTGGCGGCCTGGAGGTCCGGCGGAGCCACGGCCGGCCAGCGGGCCTCCTGCACCCGCACCCCCGACATCGGCCGTTGCTTGCGCCCCGCGCTCATCGACGAGCTCAGGGCGGGCTTGATCCAGTACGTCCAGGTGCCCGGGTGAGCATTTTCAAAGCTCCCGGCTTCATCGAGCTTTTTCGCCCGACGCCGTGGCAGCGATTGGCGCGCCTCACGAGCGGCTCAGGGAAGGAAGGTTATGGCGTTTCAACCCACACGAATTCCATGAAATCGCCAGGTTTCATCCCGGGCGGGCTTTTCCATCGCACCGTTTGTTTCGTTTGCAGGTCGCCATACACGAAGAGGCCGGCCAGCGGTCCTTCCTTTGCCCGGTAGAGAATATGTCGGCCGTCCGGCGAGACGCCTGCCGTGCAGTCGGGATATTCCGGACGCTGCTTCAACACCCCTGAATGCATGAGGAATGCCGGTGCCAGCCCGGTTCGTCCGAAATGGGCAAAGTCTTTCAAATACGGCCGCAAATAGTCCGGTGCGGGTACGCCATCGAATAACCCCGAACCGGGTTCCGTCTGGGCACGGCGCGGACGCGAATTCTCCGTGGTATTCCCTGTCGCGATGTCGATGGTCCAGACCCGGTCGTTGGTGCCCTTCTCCGCGACCGGCGCAATGAACTCCACCTTGCCGTCCCGGGTAAAGGCCAGACTCGTCCCGATGGGGATGACCGGCATGCCGGAACCAGCGCGGGCGGGCATCTCGACCGCAACGCGGCAGTCGTCGTTCTGACCATCGCGCTGCAGCCGCAAGGTTGCGTGGATCCTCCCCCCCTGCCAATGTTCCGGCCGCGGTGCCAGAACCCACGCCCGGCTCCTGCCATCCGGCGAGAGCCGCGCAATCGTGTAGCCCGCCCTGGAACCATCCACCTCATTGAAGTGGCCGACGTACGCCCCCCAGGAGGGATCGTAGCTCCAACTACCCGAAGTCTCCCCGTGCTTCTGGACCAGCCAGAAGCGACCGTCCACCTCGAGTGGCACAAACGGCGCCCCGTCCCGCATGACGCCCGTGGACGAGTTCAGCGAAAGCCACGCGCCGTTGTTTTCGCAAAGCACCTCTCCATTCAGGACCCCGAACGCGTTCAACCGCGCGCCCCGCCACAGGCAGCGAACTTCCCAGGTGCGATAGTTGATGTCGTAGAGGTTCACCGCGGAGTCCCGGTCGCCCGCATCCACCTGGAGTTTCACAAAACGCGGGTACCGGCCCGCGCTATGATCTCTGGTGAGACAATCCAGAAGTGGCTCCGCATTCCAGGAGGAGTGGCAGAACTCGACCCGCTTCGTCACCGGCACCTCGGGGCGCGAGGGGATGCATTCCCACGCCCCGGCGATGAAGTCCCACTCCCCCGGCTTCCCGAGGTCTTCGCGGGTGAAAATCACGAACTTGCCCGTCCCGCTCTGCGACTGCTCCGCGGCGGAAGGAGGGAAGGTGCCCGCAAGCGGCGCCTGGTCCGCGGGAATCGTGTTAATCAGCGTCGGCCCCACTGCGGGCCGCAGGCAGCCGGCCCCGAGGCAGAGGCAGAGCCAGGGAGCAAGCACCAGCCAGGGGCCAGTCAGGCGAGCGGCAGATTTCATGGCGATGGCCATCCTACGGACGCGGCCGCCACCACCGCAACCCCCTTGTGCCGCCGCCTTGGTCCCGTGCCGCCCCGCGTTGACCGCCCGCGCGGCACCCGCCGACAAAACGTCCGCCGGTGCCCCGCTTCCAGCCCGCTCTCCGGCTGCGCCAGCAAATGCTCGAACAGCGTCTTGCTCTCCAGTTCCGGAGCCTCCTGCAGCCTCCGCGTCACCTCCTCCCAGATCCCGCCAGCGGATCCGGGCGCGTGCGCCGCGTGGGCCGCGCCGGGGCCCGGCCCGGGCCTGCCCCGCCTCGATGTACTTCCGCGCCGTCTGGCGGTCGATATCCGCCTTCATCGCGCTGCCCGTCACGTTCCGTGTGCCCTCGTATTCACTCATGAGCCGTTGATACTGCTTGTGGGTAACCATCTCGCGGCGGCTTGAAGCCGGGCAGGCCACTCAACCCGCCCGCCAAACCGCCGCCCGATGGTACCGGCTCACTGGTGATTTTTAATTGGCATCACTGGGGGATTTTAATTGGCACTGGCCAGACGTGGTGTGGTCGGTGTAAACCACGTCAACATCGACCGACAGGCGCGGCATATTCTGGACGAAGAGATTGATCGCGGTGCCGCCCTTCATGGCAAAGCACGGGGTCTGGAAGATGACCGGCAGCGTCTCCAGCAGCAGGCGGACCGTCTCGACGTAGGACTTGTCCATCATGGCTTCAGGATCAGGACCTTTCCGTCTCTCAGGCGGCACACCCAACGGCTTTGCCCCCATTTCTTGGCAACAGCCTTCCTGGCTGACGAAGCCCAGGGCAGATCCAGCTCCTCGGCCCATTGCACGCAAAGGCGGGTGACTTTGACGCGCTCGCAGTGCTTCAGCAGCGTGCCCAGCACTTCCGGGCGCAGGGAGCGTGATCCCTCCATGATGTTCCGGGCTTCTTCGAGTCCCTGATGTCCGCCCACTTCGCTCAGCATTTCCAGCAGCGCCCTCTCCGGCACCGATATAGGAACCCCGTTCGGGGCGTCCGGCAGTGGCTGCAACCCGAACTCCTTCGGGAGCTTGGGACCAAACGGATGCCGGGTGGTATATCGGGAGGGGAATCGCTCACGGAACCACGCCGGCAACCTCAGCCTCTCCCCCCACAACGAGAGCGGCGCACGGGCCGGAAGATTGTGGAGAATGCCCCGCCAGGCCAGCGCGGTTTTGCCGCCCACGTGGAAGTTGGGCACCCGGCGGGCGAAGAATTTCAAACAATCCTCCTGCCGCAGCGTGTCGTTGGGAAACATGAACACCCCCCGCCCGAGCCGTTCCAACCAACCCGCCTTGAGATAGTGATAGACCAGCGCCGGGTAGGCGCCCAGCTCCGCCAGCGCGCCGCTGTCCAGGGGCATCCCTCTCGGGAGGGAACTTTCGATCCTCCTGATTATGTTTTTCCTGGTAGGTAAAGCCATACTGTATCTATCCGTCATGTGTTAAACACTTGGCAAGCCAATTCCCAATCGTCCTCCGGGCGGGCAGGGCACGACTCATCGGCAAACGGATGCAAATCCAACGGGTCGATCAAGGCAATCCCCTTCTCCGCATCCCATCAGTCCGCACTTCCTGACCTCGACAACCGCACGCGTGGCAGGGCGGCTTCTCCGTGGCCGGCGCGCCAGGTTGGCTTTCGAGGCGGCTGGCGATGTCGTCAATATATTCCCGAGCGGGATCACTCCGGCCGTTTTTCAGCTCTAAATACACGATTGTTCCCGAACGGGAAGAAAGTGCTTGCGTTCGGCCAAAACAGGCCGTTATATTCCCGTACGGCAACACGTTTTCCGGCCATGAAACCCACCCCAAAACAGATCGGCGAACTGATCAAGTCGGTCCGCAAACAAATGGGCGCAACCCAGAAAGACTTGGCGATGACCTCAGCAACGGGTCTGCGCTTCATCATCGAGTTGGAGCGGGGCAAACCGACCAGCCAAATCGGAAAGGTGCTCACCGTGCTGAACACACTGGGCGTGACGGTGAATCTCACGCCGCCGGTCGTCACGCCCAAGGCCACCCCGCCAGCCCAAAGGGAAGGCCATTGACCATGTCGCGGACACTGGATGTTTTCCTGAACCGCCAGCGAGTCGGCACCCTCGCTCAGAACAGGCATGGGGACATGGTCTTTGAGTACGATGGCAAATACCTGGAGAATCCCGCGGCACGGCCGTTGTCACAATCACTGCCGCTTGCGAACAGGCGCTTCAACCCGAGGGAGTGCCGCCCTTTCTTCGCAGGGGTTCTGCCGGAGGAATCCAATCGTGAGATCATCGCCCGCAACCTGGGCATCAGCGCGAGGAATGACTTCGCGTTCCTGGAGCAGATTGGCGGGGAGTGTGCCGGCGCCGTGACCTTCCTGCCAAAGGGAACGGCCCTTCCCGACCGGGAGGACGCCTATCGGCAATTGGGCGAAGCGGAACTGGCAGCCATCCTCCGTACCCTGCCGAAACGCCCGCTGTTGGCCGGCGAAGCGGGTATCCGACTGTCCCTTGCCGGAGCGCAGGACAAGATCGCCGTCAAGGTGGATGGTGGGAGGATCTACCTGCCCTTGAACGGGGCCCCAAGCACGCACATCCTGAAACCCCAGATCGAGAGGTTCGAAGGGGTCGTGTTCAACGAAGCGCTTTGCATGAAGTTGTCGGCAGCGGTTGGGATTCCCACGGCGGGTGTCGAAACCAGGGCCGCGGAAGGCATCCACTACATTCTGGGGGAGCGGTACGACCGAGCGCGGGTTCCTTCCCAAGGGGGCGGGGAATTCCAAATACAGCGGGAACACCAGGAGGATTTCTGCCAGGCGCTGGGAATTGTGTCCGAGCACAAGTACCAGAGCGAGGGCGGCCCCTCTTTGAAGCAATGTTTCGAACTCGTGCGGAACACCTCGTCGGTTCCCCTCGCGGATTTGCAGTCGCTGCTCGACGCGGTGTTCTTCAATCTGCTGATTGGGAACAACGACGCGCACGGCAAGAACTTCTCCCTGATCTACCGAGCGGACGGGCCGACGCAACTGGCCCCGCTGTACGACCTCGTGAGCACGGCCGCATATCCCGAGCTGTCAGCGAGAATGGCCATGAAGATCGGCGGCGAACACGACCCGGAGAATGTCGGCCCCCGACAAATCGAGAAACTGGCGAACGAGGCCGCGTTGTCGGTTCCATTTGTCCGGAATCGCATGACGGAACTTGCCGACGCGGTCACTGCCGCTATCCCGACGGTAGCCACGGAGGAGCGTTCCGCGGTTGGGGTGGCCGGCCAAATCAGAGATCGTTGTCAGCGAATCATCGAGCGGTTCAAGAAGTAATTGTGGTGGCCGCTACTGCCCCGCCCGGCCGCGGGCTTGCATTTCCGGACGAAAAAGCTTGCCTGCGGGGGCAGTCCGGGCGAAATAGGGGCTCGCAGCGGGGGCACGCAGAGGCTCTGGCGGCGCTCCCCCGCCCGCGGCGGCGCAGGGTTGGGCCCATAGCTCAGCGGTTAGAGCAGGCGACTCATAATCGCTTGGTCGCAGGTTCAAATCCTGCTGGGCCCACCATTCCCCCTCCCCATCGGCCAACTGCCAACTCCGCGCTGCCGGGGCTTGCCCCGGGCGGCGGGCCGGGCAAAATGGCACCCATGATCCGCCATTCCCTCTCCCTGCTGCGGCGACGCGTTCCCCTGGCCTGCCTGATGTTGCTCGCGCTGCCCGCCGGGCTCCCCGCCGCCCCCGCCACCCCGTCCCCGATTTTCGCTCGTACCAACCTCACCGCCTGGTGTGTGGTGCCGTTTGATGCCAAAACCCGCGGCTCCGTCGAACGCGCGGAGATGCTCCACCGCCTCGGCTTCCAGCACTTTGCCTACGACTGGCGGGAGAAGGACGTCGCCTCGTTTGACGCGGAGATCGAGGCGGTGACCGCCCGCCATATCCACCTCGCGGCCTGGTGGTTCCCCACCGACGCGGCAGACCCGCACGCGCGGAGCATCCTTGAGGCGATCGGACGCCATGGCGTGCATCCGCAGCTCTGGGTGATGGGCGGCGGCCCGGAGACCCATTCCGAGGCGGAGCAGACCAGCCGCGTGGCGGCGGAAGCCACACGGATCGCGGCCATCGTGGCGCTGGCAGCCCCCAGCGGCTGCGCCGTCGAGCTCTATAACCACAACGGCTGGTTTGGGAAGCCGGACAACGAGCTCGCGGTCATCGCCGAACTGGCACGGCGCGGGCTGCGCGGAGTCGGCATGGTTTACAACTTCAGCCACGGCCACGCCGACATGGCCGACTTCCCGGCGGTCTGGCGCCGCATGCAGCCCGCGGTCGTGGCCGTCAACGTGACCGGCATGGTGGCCGATGAGCGCCTCATCCCCCCCTCGCAGGGTGACCGCGAACTGGCCATGCTGCGGACCATCGTCGAGAGCGGCTGGCAGGGGCCGGTGGGGTTGATCGCCGAGCAGGGGGGCGACGCCGAGGTGACCCTGGGACGCGGATTGCGCGGCCTGGATTGGCTGGCGCGTGAGCTGGCCGCGCCTGGATCGGGCGGCGAGCGGCCGTGCTTCGATGCGGGACAGCGCTGATCGGCCCCTCGGCACCGCCCCCGGCCGCCCGGCCCGGCCTTCGCACCATGAGCCCGCACGATAGTCTCGACCCGAAACCTCCCACCGCGCTAATCTGGGCTCACATGAAACCACTGCTGCTCGGCGGGCTGATCGTCTGGGGAACCCTCTTCCACTTGGGAGCCGCCGCGCCGGACGGCGCCGGAATGCCAGCCGCGGAGCCCGAGTTCAGCGCCGTCGAACGCGCGTTTCGCGAGCTGCCGATCGAGAGCCGGCGCCAGCTTGGTCCCCTCTTTTGGCTGCATGGGGACGACAGCCGGGCGCGGCTCGAGCAGTTCGTTGGCAAGGTGGCGGAGATGGGCAACGGCGCCTTCACCACCGAATCCCGCCCCCACATTGATTGGCTTGGCGAAGGCTGGTTTCGCGACGTCGGCATCTGCCTCGAGGCGGCGAAGCGGCAGAACTTGAAGCTCTGGATCTTCGATGAGAAATGGTGGCCGAGCCAGAGCGTGGGTGGCAGGGTGCCGCCGCGCTACGCCGCCAAGCGCCTGGCCGCCGCCGCGGTCGAGGTGACCGGCCCGGCCGCTTACTCCGCCACCGGCTACGCCGGCGCGCGATACATCGGCGCCGTGGCCGGACGCCTCACCGCCGACGGCGCGGTGGAAGCTGCGACTCTGGTCGATCTGGCCCCCTTCATCCACGAAGGCCGGCTCGAGTGGACCGCCCCCGCGGGGCGCTGGCAGGTGATGAAATTCTCGCACGAGCAGGCGCCCGGTCTGGGCCAGGGCGGCGGCCGGGAGCTGAGTGTCGATGGCGCCAGCCGCGACTGCGTCGAGTGGTACTTGCAGACGGTGTACCAGGCGCACTATGACCGCTTTGGGGCGGATTTCGGCCGCACGATCGCCGGTTTTTTCTACGACGAGCCCGAGACCGCGGGGGATTGGGGCACCGAGCTGGACGGAGTGCTGGCGGAGCGCGGCGTGGACTGGAAGCAGGCTTACACCGCATGGAAGTTCCGCCTCGCGGGCGAGGACCAGGGCGCCGCCCGCTACCAATACGCCGAGGCGCGCGCCGAGGCCTGGGGCCGCACCATGTATGGCGGCATCACCCGCTGGTGCCAGAGCCACGGCGTGCGGTCGATCGGGCACATGATGGAGCACGCCGGCCTTTACCTCCGGCAGGAGTTCTGCGCGGGCGACCTGATGCGCCTGCAGAAATACTCAAGCATGGGCGGCATCGACGCCGTCTTCTCCCAGTTCAAGCCGGGCGTGCGCGCCGCCTACGACCCGCCGTGCTGGCAAACCCCGAAGCTCGGCAGCTCCGTCAGCCACGCCTATGGCAAGGCGGATGACATGGCCATGGTCGAGATCTTCGGCGCCCGCGGCCAGGACCTCCCCTACCCCGAAATGAAGTGGTGGGCCGACCACATGCAGGTCAGCGGCGTGAACTTCCTGATCCCGCATTCCTTCAACCCGCGCGCCCCCCATGACACGGATTGTCCACCCTATTTCTTCATGGACGAATACGAGCCGCGCTGGCCCCTCTACCGTGTCTTCGCCAACTACACCAGCCGCCTCAGCCTGATGCTCACCGGCGGCCGCCACGTCGCGCCGGTCGCGCTGCTCTTCTCCGGCAATACCGCCCAGGCCGGCCGCGCCACTCCGCCCGACCAATTGAGCGAGAGCCTCCAAGACTCGCTCTACGACTGCGACTGGCTCCCCTTCGAGGTCTTCGAGCAGGACACCCGGATCCACGGCCGCGATCTGGCCCTGCGCGCCGAGCGTTACCAGGTCCTCGTGGTCCCGCCGGACGAAGCCATGCCCTGGGCCACGCTCGCGAAGGCCCGCGACTTCCTCGCCGCCGGAGGGACGGTCGTTGGTTACGGCTTCCTCCCCTCCAAGTCGGCCACCCTCGGTCGCCACGCGACGGAGATCGCGGCCCTCACCAGCGAGATCTGGGGAACGCCCGCCCCCGGGCTGGCGGTCTGCCGGACGAACGCCGCCGGCGGGCGCTCCTACCTCCTGCCCGCGCAGCCGACGCCCGGGCAGATTCAACAGGTGCTCGCCCGCGACGCCGGCATCGCACCGGTGGTCGAGGTGCTCCAGGGACAGACCGATCACTGGCTCCACGCGCTGCACCGGGTGAAGGCGGGGCGCGACGTCTTCCTCATCGCCAACCAAAACCACCTCGGCGCGCCGCGCTCCTTCCGCTTGCGCGTGGCCGCCTCGGGGGTCCCGGAGCTCTGGGACGCCATGCGCAACGACCAGTGGGCGCTCCCCTGCCGCCGCGCGGGGGGCATGGCCGAGTTCGATTTGACGCTGGAGCCGAACGAAAGCGCCCTCGTGGTGTTCCAACCCGAAGCGCGCGCTTTCCCCACCCGCGACGCCACGGGCACAGGTGAATGGCACCCGCTCGATCGTCTCCCGAACCCCATACCGCCCCCGGCCGCACCAGGCGCGCTCAACAACCCCGCCGCCATCCTCGTCGGGGGCGATTGGGTCTGGTACCCCGAAGCCGCCGCCAGCAAGGAGGCCGCACCCGGCACCCGTTGGTTCCGCAAGACCTTCGATATGCCGAGCGACCGGGCCGTGCGCGCCGCGCGGTTCGTTGGCACCGCCGACAACTCATTTTCCCTCTCGGTCAACGGCCAGCCGGCCGGCCACGGTGACGACAGCCCGGAGGGCTGGCGCAACCCGGCCTCGCTCGACGTGGCCACCTTGCTCCGCCCCGGGCGGAACTGCCTCGCCATCGAGGCGGTCAATGGAGTGGGCGCCCCGGGCGTCGCCAACCCGGCCGGGCTCACCGGCTGTCTCGTCGTGGAGTTCCGCGGGGGAGCGCCGCTGCTCGTCCGGGTGGATGCCTCATGGAAGGCCGCTGCGGAAAAGCCCGCCGGCTGGAACGACCCCGACACCGATGACGCGGGCTGGCCCTCCGCCAAGCTCGCGGCGCGGTTTGGCGCCGCGCCCTGGGGCAAGGTGGGCACCCAGGGCCTGACACTCGGACCCGTGCCCGCCGATCCGTTCAACGGACGCGTGACCCTCGCCGCCCTGACCGCCGGGAAACGCTACGTGCTGGAGATGAAGAGTCTCGGCCCGGAGGAGGCGGCGCGGGTCATGGTAAATGGCCAGGACGCGGGCGGGTTCATCGGACGGCCGCTCCGCCTGGACGTGACCCGCTGGCTGCGCGCCGGGGAGAACACGGTGCGGATCGAGCCCTTTGCGCCGCAGGAGCCGGGCCTGCGGGTCTATTGATCTTGATCCAGCGGAAAGCCGGCCCGCTCCAAGCCACCAGCACTCTCGCATGAGACGATTCCTCCTCCCCGCCCTGTGCGCCCTCGCCGCCGCCCCGGCCGATGACATCGACCGCGCGACACTCGACCGCTGGTCGGCGCCGTACCGCGGCTGGCATTATCAACCCGCCCACGTGATCCCCGCGGAGCCGCGCATCCCCGGTGCCGGGGAGTTTCACAACCCCGACTGCCCGTGCGTTTATCAACTGCCCGGCCGGCCGGACCAGTGGTTCATGAGCTTCATCGCCTTCGACGGCCACGGTTACAACTCGTTCGTCGCGGAAAGCACGAACCTCCTGAACTGGACCGGCGCCCGGCGTGCCATGGGCTTCGGCCCCACCAACGAATTCGACCACGGCGGCTGTGTGGTTGGCGCCTATCTATATGAATCCTACGACGTGCGGGCCGCCCGGGTGCTGAAGCGCCGCGAGGGGAAATACTGGACACTTTACGGCTGCTATCCGCGCCAGGGTGGCTACGAGTTGCGCCCGGGAGCCGAGGGCCTGGCATGCAGCGACGACGGCTTGGTCTGGCGGCGCGCCAAACCGGCCCCGACCCTGAGCGTCCACGACCCCGACAGCGATGCGTGGGAGAAGGACTGTGTGTACCAGCCCTGGCTGGTCGAGCACCGCGGGCGGTTCTTCGACTTTTACAACGCGGCAGACGGGGGCGTGGAGCAAACCGGCCTCGCCTTCTCGGCTGACCTCACCAACTGGATGCGGTTTCCGGCCAACCCGGTGATCCGCAACCGCCCCGGGGGCTACGATGCCGAGTTCGCCTCGGATCCCAAGGTGTTCCGCGAGGGGGATCACTGGCTCATGATCTACTTCGGCGTCGGCCGCGGCGGCGCCCACATCATGGCGGCGTTCTCGCGGGATCTGGTCCATTGGACCGCCCTCCCCGAGCCGCTCTATCCCGCCGGCGCCAACCCCAGCGGGCTCGACCGCCAGTACGCGCACAAAGTCTCACTGGTGTGGAACCCGCGCAACGAGACGTTCTACCTCTACTACTGCGCCTGCGGCACCCAGGGCCGGGGCATTGGCTTGATCACCAGCAAGCCGCTTTAGACACAGCCCGGGCTGCCTTGTCCTTACCGACATCTTAGGCGTGGACGTTTAGCCACTTCTAAGCTTATGACCGACTGGCCAACCGCTCATGCTGCGGCTCAAGCGTCGCTACGCGACGCGCCCGCGTTCTGCGCGCTCCACCGTGGACCGAGGTCCACGGCTACCGTCGATCATCGCTACGCGATGGCCGAATGGCGCTGCGCCGCCACCGGCGAACGATCCGCCGCCGTCGCGTCGATGCGAGCCCGCTCCACCGCGTAGCGGTGATCCGAAGGTAGCCGTGGACCTCGGTCCACGGTTGGGCGCCCCGACACGGTCCGCGTCGCGTAGCGACGCTCGAACCGCTGCACAACTCGCGTGCTGCAAATTTGTTGTGCGATTAGTATAGGTTAATCGCTGGCACCGAAGACGTGGGCAACCACACTCCCACACCACCGCCCCTTACTTCGCCGGCAGATCCACCCGCCGCCCGGTCTGGGCGGACACGCGGGCGGCATCGAGGATCTCCGTTACCACCAGATTCACCGCCAGCGACGAAAGCCCCGCCGGCTCCCGCTCCCCGCGCACCACCGCGGCCAGATAGGAAAGGGAATCACCGTCGGGTCCGGTCAGCGGGGCCGCGGTGATTTCGCGCTCCGCGGAGCCCGCGCGCCGCACGCGCAGGAGATCCCGCTGCGGCACCAGGATCTGTCCGGTCCGGCCGTAGATTTCCATGTCCTTGCGGTCGAATGGCCAGTTCCACGAGGCTTGGATGATCCCTTGCGCGCCGGGATAGGCGAGCAGGATCGTCGCCTCATCCTCCACCTTGGGATAAACATCCGGCTTCATCTGCTGCGTCAGGGCTGTCACCGAGAGGGGCCGCTGCCCCTTCATGAACCAAGTCATCAAATCGGCGCCATAGCAGCCGAAATCGTTCAGCGCGCCGCCGCCGTTGAGGATCGGGTCCGTCAGCCACTCCAGAAAGGCGGCCGAGCACCCGATTTCCTTCGGGCCACGGTGGCCGTCGTGCACCACCACCTTGCGCAACTCGCCGATCGCCGCCTCGCCGTTCACCAGCGTCCAAGCTGCCTGGTTGGCGGGATACCAGGTCGTCTCGTAATTCACGATGATTTTGATCGCCCCCCGCGCCGCCGCCGCTTCGATGGCGCGCGCATGTTCCATGTTCACCGCCAGCGGCTTCTCCATCATCACGTGGATGCCGTGCCCGGCGCATTCCTCGACCACCGCGCGGTGCTCGAAGGTGCTCGTGAAGGTGGCCACCGCCTGGATGTTCGTCACCGCCAGCAGTTCCGCCAAGGTCGCGTGGAGCAGGTTCGTGTCCAGTCCATGCCGCCGGACAAAAGCCTCCGCCAGCTCCCGTTTCGGCTCGACGATGCCGGCCAGCACCGCGTCCTCCCGCGTCTTCGCCCACGGGATGAAACCGCCGGCGTGATCATGGGTCAGACCGATGATGGCGTAGCGGACCGGGTCGGCAGCCGGGGCGGAAAAAGCGGTGAGCGCCGCCAAGCCGGCGAGCGCGAGGGCGACGCAGATCGGTGTTCTCATGCCGCCAGCCTAAACGAACCCCGGGCCGCGGCACAATGCCCTTTCGGCCTGCCCGGCTTTCATCGACCACATCTCCATAACGGGCAGCTCAAGAAGCGCGCAGGGTATTGTATTGGAGACCCGCCCCACCCCGGCCATAGGCCCGGCGAGGGCGGGGGCGAGGGCGAGCCCGGCGCTGGCGCGTGGCAGCGGCTCACGTCGGATGCCGGGTGCCCTCACCCGCCGAATTCTCATCTTGTAGGCCGGGTGCCCCCACCCGGCGGATTCGATCCGCGGCCGCGTGGGGACACGCGGCCTGAAGCATCAGGCTTGTCCTCAGAACGCCGGGGAGGCGTCCCGCCAACACCTCGTTGAGTCCAGTCAGCAACGGGTCCACCTGGTAGCCGAGGAGCTGAAACATCCGGCCCAGGCCGCCCACCCGGTCGAACGGGGCCATGTCGGGATCATCGCGCTCGAAGTGGAAGCCGAGGACGCCCGGTGGGGGCACCGGGCCTACACGAGGCCAAGCCCCACCAAAGATGTGGTCAATAACAAGCCCATCGGCTGGGAGAGGGCCGGCCTATCCGCCATCCCCCTGGTGGCAGCTGAGGTAAAAGCTCCACCTCCCCGCCCACCCCCGCCGGCAGCATTGCTTTGCCCATCCCCGCCAGTATCCTGACCTCCTTGTTATGAAGCCCCTCCTGACCCTGGTGCTGGTCGTTTGCTCATTCCTCCGCGTCGCGGCAGACATCAACCCCTTCCCCCGCCCGGTCATTAAGACCGAACCGCTCCTCGAGTGGAAATTCGACGCCGGAGCCGAAGGCTGGCTCGCCCAGCACGATTGCCGCCTTGCTGTGACCGGCGGAGTCCTGCGCATCGAGAGCACCGGCACGGATCCCTACCTCGTAACTCCGCCACTGGAGGCCCGCGGACCGATCACCGTCAGGCTCCGCGCGCGCTGCGCCACCGTCGGCTCGGGCCAGTTTTTCTGGATGACCAAGACCGCGCCGGACACCACCGAAGATCACAGCCAGCATTTCAAGCTGATCCACGACGGCCAATGGCACGACTACTCCGTCAGCCTCGCGGCCGAGGGAACGCTCATTCGCTTGCGGTTCGACCCGGGCGACGGCCCGGGCCGGGTTGAGCTCGCCCGGATGGAACTCGTGCGCGAGACCCTCCACCCGCTTGAGCCGGTTTCGATCTGGAGGCTCGGGCGCAGCCCGGCGATCACGCTCACGAACCACAGCGACACGCCGCTCAAAGGCCTGGCCGGCACCACCCGCTGGGGGATAGCCCCCCACGCGATCTCGACAGTCGTCGTTGATTTCCCCGGCACGGGACCCTTCGCCGCCCGCGAGCTCGTGGTCGAGCCTGAGGGCCTGCCCGCCCTGCGCCGGCCGGTCTTTCTGGTGGATGACACCGCCCCCGCCACCGGCTGGCCCGCGCTCGAATCCGGCCCGCTCGCGGTGCGCGCCACCCCGGATGGCGCAGGCGCGCGCATCGAGCTCGCCGGCCAGCTCGTCGGCTTCCTCGCACCGCTCGTCCTGCGCGACGGCGCGGTCCCGGCCATGACCGGCGGCCGGGAGGGTGGGGCACTGCGCTTCCAAGGCTCCGGCGTCACCGTCTCCCTCAGCCTCACGGGCGACGAAGTCTCCGTGGACATCACCAGCGCCTCCGCCTGCGAGGGCCCCGTGCTGCGCGCCCTCGGCGGGCTCGATCAGGGCCTCTTTGCCGGCCTGGAGTACCTCGCCGTCGGGGAGCATTCCTCCTCCACCCTCGACCTTGAAACCGAGGAGCACATCCGTTACGCGCCGGACCCGATGAAGGTCACGATGCCCTTGATGGCCTTTGTGACGGATCGCGCCTCCGCCGCGATGACCTGGGATGACATGACCCTCCAGCCGGTCTTCGCCACGCCCGATTTTCTCGACGGAGCGGCGGGCCACCGTGCTTCCTTGCGCGGGTCCAAGATCCACGCCGTGATCCGCGTCCGCGCCCCGGAGCCGCTCGAGGGGGCGATCCTCTGGGCCGTCAACCGGCGGGGCCTGCCCGCGCTGCCCGCCCCGCCGCGCGAGCGCCGGGCCCAACTTGATTTCTGCCTCAAAACGCTGACGAGCGCGCCGTTGCGCACGGACGCCGGCTGGGGCCATTGCGCCGAACCGTCCTGGGCGCGCCAGCCGTTTGCGGACCAGGCCTCCACCGTCTGGCGGCTCTCGGGGGAGGCACCGTCGCTGCCCAAGCTGGTGCCGGGTGGATCGCACGTGCGGAACGACGCCAGTTATTTCGTGACGGGCCGCGCCGCCGATTGGCTGGCCATGCGCGCCGCCGGGGCTCGCGGCGCGATCGCGGGTCAGCAGCCCGACGGGTCCTACCGCTACCACGGCACGTACGCGCGCGGCCATTTCGAGGACACCGCCAGCGGCCTCTGCGCCATCCAGGCGGTCGAACTCCTGGAGTGGGCGCGGCTCTCGGGTGATGACGCCGCGCTGCGCGCCGGGCTCAAGGCGCTCGAGTTCATGCGCCACTTCCGCGACCCGCGCGGGGCGCAGACCTGGGAATGCGCCCTCCACACGCCGGACATTCTGGCCAGCGCCTGGCTGGTCCAAGCTTACGTCCTCGGCCACGAGCTGACTGGTCGCGCCGATTATCTCGAGCGCGCGCGCGCCTGGGCCATCAGCGGCCTCCCGTTCGTTTACCAATGGACCAACCGCCCCGTGATGGCCTACGCGACCACCCCCGTTTACGGCGCGACCGGCTGGCGCGCCCCAAACTGGATCGGCCTGCCGGTCCAATGGTGCGGCTACGACTACGCCTGCTCCCTTGTGCAACTCGCGCCGCACGACCCCGCCTTCCCCTGGACCAAGGTCGCCACCGGCATCCTCACCGCGGCCGAGCAGATGCAATACCCCGAAGGCCCCTTCGCTGGATGCGTGCCCGACTCCTACAACCTGGCCGAACAAACCCGGAACGGCCCCGCCATCAACCCCGCCGCGCTCGTCAGTCTCCGCCTGCGCCTCGAAGGAAAGCTGGACGGCCTCGCCTGCGCCATCGCGGACGGTCACCACGTGGTGGCGCCCTTCCCCGTGACTATCGCCAACGGCCGCGCGATTATCCAAGCCCGCGCGGGCACCGACTACCAAGTAGCGGTGGACGGCCGCCGCATCGTTGAAATCCACTCCCGCGGCAAGGACGAGGTCCCGATTGGCGAGTAGCCGCGGAACGGGTGATGCACGGGATTATTTTTTCGATGCGGCCCGGCGGGCTGCGCGTGCGATCCTGCCAGCATGCAGACAATGAACAACGGCTCTTCGGGTGTGGTCGCGCGGGTGGTTGGCGTGATCGCACGGCTCCTGGCCAGCCTCGCCTTGCTGGCGGTCGCGGGTTTTTGCGCGTTCGGGTTCATGGCCTCGTTTGAACCGGGGTGCTGGTGGGGTTGGAAGGCGGTTTACGCCGGCTTGGGCGCCGCCTGCCTCGCGGGCACGGTCATGGTCTGGTGGAGCGGGGCGCGGGCTGAACCATGACCATCCTCTCGGGAGGCAAGTGATCGTGCCACACTCCCGGCTTTGGGACCACCACCGCCCCCGGAAGAACCGGCATCCCTCCTGGCCAGTTTGGGCGGAGCGGCAGCTCCGCCCTACCGTACGCCGGTAGGGCCGCGCTGCCGCGCGGCCCTGATCACCTACCCGGACGCAAGCTGAGCGAGCCATGGGAGCCCCGGCGCCCCCCCCGCCCTACCCTTCCCGCAACACTTCCAACATCTCCCGATCCAGCTTGTGCCCGCGGTGCGTCTCGTAGCGCACATCCTGCCGGTCGCTGTCCAGCACGCCGAACGAGCCCCGGAAGTTCCACAACGACCAGCCCCAGCCCGCCTCCCGCCAAAGCCCGAGGCAGTCCTTCATCCACGCGAGCGTCACCGCGTGCGGGGTGCGGTTGAACGCACCCCATTCACCGACATGCACCCCCACTCCCATCGCCTCCAGCGCCTTCCAGGGTTCGATGCGGCTCTTCCGGAGCGTCTCGCGGTTCACCTCGTCCGGCCGGCCCGGGTGCAGCGGCCAGGTCGGCTCCGGCCACCGGTCCGAGCCGTTGATCCAACTCGCCTTGTGGTGTGAGATTTGCATCGGCTCGTAGCCGCGCGTGCTCTGCGCCACTCCCAGCCCCGCGAGACCGCGCACGGGAGCCGTGCCCCATTTCAACCCGTCAGCGATCACCAGCCGCCCCGGGTCCTCGCCGTGGATCGCCTCCACCAGCGCCTTCACCACGCGCACATAGGTCGCCTCGGGAATGTCCGCCGGCTCGTTGAGCAGGTCGAAGCTGACGCGCTCGGCGGGGACGCCCTTGAACCGGCGGGCCAGATGCGCCCATTGGAAACGGCACGCCTCCAGCGCCTCGGCGTCCTTCCAGAGATCCAGGGGTTCCTTGGGCGGGTTCACGCAGTAGCCCGGCGCGCGGTGCAGGTTCAGGTTCACGTGGATGTTGTGGCGGCGGCCGAATTCCACCGCCTCATCCAGATGACGCAGCTCGCGCTCCTCGAGCTTCCGCCAGTCGCCCGCCTCGCTCCAGCAGAGGTAAGACAGCGGCAGGCGCACAAAATCGAAGCCCCACTCGGCGAGCATTTCGAAGTCGGCCTCCGCGAAAGCGGGATTCCCCTCGGTCCGCTTGGTGAACTTCTCGAGCAGATTGAAGCCGCGCCAGCGGGGGAGGTGGCGCACGGTGGCGGGCGGCAAGCCCGCGGCGACGGAGGGGGCGGGGAGGGCGGAGGCGGCCGCGAGAACGGTGGCGGCGCCGAGGAAATCGCGACGATTCATGATGCCTGGAATAGACGACGCCGCCCGGCTTGTAAAGACCGGGCGGCGTGGACTGATCCTGATGGGCGGGGCGGAACCCACCGCCGCGCCAAGAGCTGTGCCTCAAAGACTACGGCTGGGGCGGCGGACCACCCGCCGGAGCACCACCCTGCGGGCCCGGGCCCCCGGGCTGTCCGGCACCACCCGGCCCGCCAGGGCCACCCTGCCCGCCGGGACCACGCGGCCCACCTTGCCCCCCGGGCCCACCCTGGCCGCCGAAGCCACCCTGCTGCCCACCCTGCCCGCCAAACCCACCGGGCGCACCCTGCCCACCTTGTCCGCCGAAGCCACCAGGCCCACCTTGCCCCCCGAACCCGCCAGGTCCGCCGGCCGGACCAGGCCCGCCAGGGCCACCGAAGCCACCCGGCCGACCGCCCTGCCCGCCCGGACCTCCGGGCCCTCCCGGCGGCGGACCGAACCCGCCTTGACCTTGGTTCTCCCAGCCACCCTGCGATCCCGGAGGGCCGCCCGCACCGGGCCCGAATCCGCCGCCAAACCGCCCCTGCGGACCGGGCCCGCCGCCCATCCCGCCCATCCCGCCCATCTGCCCCGGCCCGCCTCCGCGTTGTTGCATCCGCATCTGGTGCAACTGCTCCATCTGCTGCGGCGTCAGAATGTGCTCGAGCCGGCCGCGCACCTCATTCTCCAGGGCCGAGAGGCGGTTCTGCTGGTCGGGGGTCAACCCCATCTGCTCGGCCGCCCGGGGCGGCACGATATGGAACCCGCCCCGCGGGCCCTGACCCTGACCCTGGCCCGGACCGCGCATCCCGCCGCGCCCCCCCGGCCCGCCCGGCCCGCCGGGGCCGCGCATCTCCGCGCCCCCGCCAGGGCCGCCCTGGGGACCGGGCCCGCGCATTTCGCCCGGCCCGCCGGGTCCCGGAGGATTGCCCGGCCCGCCGCCCGACCCCGGAGGCCCGCCCGGACCCGCTTCGCGGGGAAACTGGTTGTTGTCCTGCGCCGACAGCAGGCAGGTCGAGGCGCCGAGCGCCAGCGTGAGCAGCATCATTTTTGTCTTCATAGGTTCTACTTTCTCTTTGTGGTTCTCTGTTCCTTGGTTTCAGTTTCTCTCGATTTTCCCCCCGCGTCCCGGCCAGGCCTGCGTGGCGCGGCGGTGATTCAAGCGGGAGCGGGGAAAGGGGGTGCGGCGCCGGCCCGGCTGGCGCGGGGCGGGCTGGGCGGCCCGCGCGACCGCCTGGGCGGCGGGCGCGGGGAAGGAAAGCAACGCGGCGTAAAAAACCGCCGTCATCCGGCTGCTGGCGCCGGGAGTGATGAGCCGTGTTTCAATATTCACGCCCACAGACTACACCGCGTGAGATTAAGTTCCCATGAATCCACGGAGGGCCGAAAAATAAAATCGCTTTTTTTCCGGCACCGCCGCCCCCGCCCGCACGCCACGCTGTGCCCTCCGATGCACAGGGTGTGCGCCAAAACGCACAGTTCTGAACCCTTATGGCCGGGATTATGGTCAGCTTGGCCGGGCCTCGCCCAGCCCAGGCATCATGCCCACCAAAGAAGCAAAGCGGATCGCGCGGGAGGTGATCGAGCGGCTCGAGACTCGAACCCACCTCGGCCCGCCCGTGCTGGATCGGGAGATCCAGGAGGCGCGCACGCTGCTGCTTCAGCACGAGTTCTCCCCCTCGAGCGATTATTTCAACCGGCTCGCGGGCGTGCAGAGCCGCCTCCGCACGCGCGTCATCGCTCCGGCGCTGGCTTCCGTCAAACGGAACTACGGAGGCGGCGTCGGCGGCCGCTGGATGCAGATCCAGATGGTTTACGACCACCTCATCCTGAGCACGTGTTACGACGGCGAGTTCCACACCCGGCGCGGGCGGGTCAAAATCTCCCATCGGTTCAACCAGCAGGGCCGCATCGACTTCGTGGAACTCAAGTTCCTCCAGTCCCTCCATAGCCCGCTCGACGGCCAGTTGCGCAAGCTCCTGTTGGTCCGGGATTTCGCGACCATCCACAAGGACTGGCACTCCGCCGAGGCCTTCGTCCTCCCCGCCCTGCCACAGGAGCTGGTTTTCCTTCATGCGGAGATTTTCCGCTTCGCCCGGCCCCAATTGCTCGCCTGGCTGGTGAACATCGGCCACGGCATCATCGCCGAGCTCGAGACCGCGCTGCGGGATCGCGCCGACGGGATCGAGGTCGAGGGGTGGGAGAACCGCCGTGCGGGGGTCCGCTGGGAGAACGCCGAGCGCGGCGGGGGCGTCGCCGTCGCCCCGGCCACCGAGCGCGTCACCGCGGGCAATCCCCGTGGCGGCCTGGCCGGCCAGTGGCCGCTCGAAGCCCTGTGCGACGAGCCCGGGGCCCTGGCGATGGTCGCCAACATCGCCGCCCGCACCGCCTCCATCGAGGAGCGGGACCCCAAGACCGTCCTGGTCCATTACCCCCGCCGCGGAGTCTGAGGGGTTCCTCTGGTCTGGTCCCCTCCAGCAGGCTCGCGTCCGCCTGAATGCCGTTCAGGAATCCGATCTGGCGGAACCGTGGCCATCCCATCACCCCCGAGAGGGGGTGACAGAAGGTAGCCGGGGGTTGAGCGGAGCGATACCCCCGGAAAAGCGCAAGAGGGACAGCACCCCGGAGGGGTGCCAGAGCCCTCGGTGAAACCACCCTGCTCAGCCGGCGCTGGCACCCCTCCGGGGTGCACCGGACCTCTCGCGCCGGATCCGGGGGCGTCGCTTCGCTCAGCCCCCGGCTACCGTCTGGCAACCCTCCGGGTTGCGGCCCGAGGCCCCCGGCCACCAGCGGAGGGTTGCTCCCTCGCGTGGTCGGTTTTGGGCCCAACTCCAGAAAGCGGCTTGGCCTGGCGCACTCGCCCCGGCTGTGCCCGGAGGCGGCGCGATCCATGGTGCTCGAGCCTTCAGCCTTCCTTCCCCCCTCCCACCTCCGCCAGCAGCAACCGGATCAACCGGCACAACCGCGCCTCCACGTCCGTCAACTCCAGGATCTCCTGGCGTTCGCCCGCCCCGGGGAGGAACGCGCACGACACCGCATCGGCCATCGCGTCCGCGGCGGGGAGCGAATCGAGGAAGGCGAGCAGCTTTTGGGCGCCGAAGGCCGGCCCTTCCCCCTCCATACCCCGCGGGAGGCTGGGGAGCAACGGGAGCGGCGGCCCCACCGCCAGCCGTATTTGCACCAACTCCCGCACCTTCGCCGCCAGGGCATGCACCCGCGGCGTGTCGCAGGGCGGCGTCTCGATGACGCTGACCTCGTGCACGCGGTAGGGACGGTGCGGCACCCGGCGCCCAAGCTCGATCCGCGCAAGTCCCTGCAGCAGCAGGTGCGACGTGCCGTCATCGTGGTCCACTGCGGCGCGGACCAGACCGATGCCGGCCACCACCGACGGCGTCTCGCGCTCGCGACCCGCCTTCTGGAGGGCCACCGCGAACATCCGGTCCCCGGCCAGTACATCCGCGAGCATCCGGCGGTAGCGCGGCTCAAAAATGAAGAGCGGCAGCATCGCGCGCGGAAAAAGCGTGGCGTTGGTGAGGGTCACCACCGGCACCTGGTCCGGGATCAACATCAAGGCAATGTACGGCCAACCGGCGGGTCTGCAAGCGACACACGGTGACAACCCGCCCCGGCCCGGCCCCCAGCCGACCGGGGTCACGCCGGACAATGCCATATAACATGCTTTATTGCAGTTGCTTAAGAAACCCCACCCACCAGGCACGAGAGTCAACTCGGCCGCCCACAATCCCGAAGGGATTGCGCCCCACAGCCCAGGGTTGGCGCGCCAGCGCCTACCCTGGGTACCCTGCAACAACAAACCATTAACCCTGAAAGGGTTGGGTTACGGCCGGAATGCCCGGAACTCCTACCCCGGAGCGTCCATCCCCTCCCCCTCGCTCGGCGGACGGGAGAGGGCCGGCCTGTCCGCCATAGCCCTGGCTGGCGGCGGCGAAGGTGAGGGTTCCCCCCTGCCTGCCACCCTCCCCCCACCCCAAACCGCCCCGCCCAGCTTGACGAGTCGTCTCGCTTTGGCTAACAGAAGTGCGATATTGATCGACTATGAGCATGACGGAAAAACATCAATTTCAGGCAGAAATCCAGCAGTTGCTGGATATCGTAATCCACTCCCTTTACACGGACCGGGAAATCTTCGTCCGCGAGCTGATTTCGAACGCCTCGGACGCCTGCGAGAAGCTGCGCTTCGTGCAGGCCTCGGGCCAGGAGGTGCAGCAGCCGGAGATCACACCCACGATCACCCTCACCACCGACGAGAAGGAGGGGACCATCACCTTCACCGACACCGGCATCGGCATGACCCGGGCCGACCTCGTGGAAAACCTCGGCACCATCGCCCACTCCGGCACCAAGGCCTTCCTGAAGCAGATGGCGGCCGAAAAGCGCCCGGACGCGAAGCTCATCGGCCAGTTCGGCGTCGGCTTCTACTCGGCCTTCATGGCTGCCGGCAAGGTCACCGTCTCGACCCGGGCCGCCGCGCCCGGCGAGAGCGGCTGGCGCTGGACCAGCGAAGGGGGCGGCGGCTACGAGATCGAGGAGGCCGCCGACCTGCCCCGCGGCACCAAGGTGGTCCTCCAACTTAAGGACGATGCCAAGGACTTCGCCCAGGGCGACTCCCTCGAGCGGATCATCAAACGCTACTCGAACTTCGTCCAGTTCCCCATCGAGCTCAACGGCAAGCACCTCAACACCGTGGGCGCCATCTGGACCCGCCAGCCCTCCGAGGTGAAAGAGGAGGAATACAACGAGTTCTACCGTTACACCGGCCACGACCAGGACGAGCCGCTCTACCGCTTCCACTTCTCCTCGGACGCCCCGCTCGCCATCCAGGCGCTCCTCTTCGTGCCCCAGAAGAACTTCGAAGCGATGGGCCTCGGGCGCACCGAGCCGGACACCCACCTCTACTGCAAGAAGGTCCTGATCCAGTCCCGCGCCAAGGGCCTCTTCCCCGAGTGGCTCCGCTTCCTCAAGGGAGTCGTGGACAGCGAGGATCTCCCCCTGAACATCTCGCGCGAGGCGATGCAGGACAGCTCCCTCATGCAGAAGCTCAACCGCGTGCTCACCAGCCGCCTGCTCAAGTTCCTCGACGAGCAGGCCGAGAAGGACCCGGTCAAGTACGACAAGTTCTACAACGAATACAGCCGCTTCCTCAAGGAGGGCGTCGCCACGGACATGGGCCATAAGGAGGGTCTGGCCAAGCTCCTCCGCTTCGAGACCTCCGCCCTCGACAAGGGCACCCGCACCTCCCTCGCCGCCTACGTCAGCCGCATGGGCAGCGATCAGAAGGAGATTTTCTACGTGCTCGCGCCCAACCGCGAGGCCGCGGAGGCCAGCCCCTATTTCGAGGTCTTCCGCGCCCGCAAAATCGAGGTCCTTTTCCTCTTCGATCCCTGGGACGAGTTCGTCATGGACCACCTTTACCAGTTCCAGGACAAACCGGTGAAGTCGGCGGAGAAAAGCGATCTCGCGCTGCCCGACGACGACAAACCGGCCTCCGCTCTCACGGAGGATCAGGCCAAGGAACTGGCCGCGTGGCTCAAGGAAACCCTGGGCGACCGCATCAAGGAGGCGCGCGTCTCCCACCGGCTCCTCGACAGCCCGGCGGCCGTGGTGGACACCGACCAGTTCATGACCTCGAGCATGCGACGGATCCTCAAGGCGACCGGCAAGGCGGACGAGCTGAAGGCCGTGTCGCTCGCGCTGGAGATCAACCCCCGCCACTCCATCATCACCCGGCTCGCCGCCCAGCGGCAGGGAGACGCGGCACTGGCCGGCCAGGTGGCCGAGCAGTTGCTCGACAACGCCCTCGTGGCCGCCGGCCTCATGGAAGACCCGCGCCTCATGCTCAAGCGCCTCAACGAGCTGCTCGAACGCGTCCTCGGCGGCCAACCGCCGGCCGCGAAGTGACGGCTAAACCGTGCTCGCCCCCGCGGCGCGGGCCGGACAGAATGGCCGGGTGAAAACCACCCTCGGCCCCCACCGCCCGGGACTGCTGGCGGTCACGCTCGCCCTGACTTTGGCGGGCGCGGCCGCCGCCGCCGGAGCTTCCGCCGCCTCGGAACCGTTCCGCGACACCTACCCCGACACCTGGTCGGCCACCGACGCCCTCGGCCGCCAGCTCCCCGGCTCCGCGGAGACCGGGCCGCCCCGGGCCGACCGCTTCGTCGGACTCTTCTACTTCCTCTGGCTCGGCCCGCATGCGCAGGGCGGGCCCTATGACATCACCAAGCTGAAAGCGGAGAATCCGACCGCACCTCACTGGGGTCCGTTCCTCGCGCCGCATCATTGGGGCGAGTCGATCTTCGGCTACTACCTGACGGAAGACCCCTACGTGCTCGCCCATCATGCGCAGATGCTGGCGGATGCGGGCGTGGACACGTTGATCTTCGATGTGACCAACCAGGTGACCTACCGCGAGAACTACCTCGCGCTCCTCCGCGCCTTCCGCGAGGCGCGGGCGCGAGGTTGGCGCACGCCGCAGGTCATGTTTCTCACCCCGTTCTGGGACCCCGGCAAGGTCGTGGCCGAGCTCTACCGCGAACTCTACCAGCCGAACCTCTACCCCGAGTTCTGGTTCCGCTGGGAGGGCAAGCCGCTGATCCTGGCCGACCCCGCGCGCCTCGGGACCACGAACGCCGCCCTGCGCGACTTCTTCACCTTCCGCCGTCCGCAGCCCGACTATTTCCAAGGCCCGACCCAGCCGGGCATGTGGAGCTGGCTCGAGGTCCATCCGCAGCACGGTTTCACCAACGCCCAGGGCGTCGTCGAGGAGATGTCCGTAGGCGTGGCGCAGAACGCCGTCCGCGGGCGGCTCGGCTCGATGAGCGAACCGGGCGTCTGCGGGCGGAGCTTCCACGACGGCCATCCCGGCACGAATGCCGCCGACCTCGCCAGCGGGCCCAATTTCGCCGAGCAGGCCGCGCGCGCGCTCAAGGTGGACCCCCGCTTCGTCTTCCTCACCGGCTGGAACGAGTGGATCGCCGGCCGCTTCCCCGAGTTCAACGGCGTGAAGGGCGAGGCGCTCTTCCCCGACGAGTTTGATCAGGACGGAAGCCGCGACATCGAGCCGATGAAAGGCGGCCACGGCGACAATTATTACTACCAGATGGCCGCCTGGATCCGACGCTACAAAGGGACGCGTCCCCCGCCCCCCGCCAGCCCGCCGCGCACCATCCAGCTCGCCGGCGCCTTCGATCAATGGTCGGACGTGGCCCCCGAGTACCGCGACGACCTCGGCGACACCATCCATCGGGACTTCGATGGCTACAACCACTCCACCCACTACACGAACAACTCCGGCCGAAACGACTTTACCGTCCTCAAGGTGACGCGCGACGCCGAGCAGGTTTATTTCTACGCCCGCACGCGGGAGCCGATCACCCCGCCGACCGACGATCGCTGGATGATGCTCCTGATCGACGCGGATCAGAACCACGCGACCGGATGGGAGGGATACGACTTCATCATCAATCGAACCCGGCGCGACGCGACGACGGCGGTGCTGGAGCGGAACACCGGGGCCTGGCATTGGGCCCCGGTGGGCGAGGTGAAGTTCGTGGTGCGGGGCAACGAGCTGCACCTCGCCATCCCGCGCGCGGCCCTCGGCCCGGCGTTCACCTCGGGCAAGCTCCACTTCGATTTCAAATGGGCCGACAACGTCCCGGAGTCCGGCGACATCCTCGACTTCACCACCCACGGCGACGTCGCCCCGAACGGCCGTTTCAACTACCGCTTCGAAGAGCCGCGCTGACAACTCACCGCACGCGCCACCGGGGAAAGAGGGACTTTTCAGCCACCGA
>Ga0182030_10003141_pt1 | contig 35219 bp, 34 predicted proteins | sample 812S3MmetaG_FD_121299 | JGI IMG/M metagenome (GOLD analysis project Ga0182030, IMG submission 121299) | Permafrost microbial communities from Stordalen Mire, Sweden - 812S3M metaG (Illumina Assembly) | ecosystem: Environmental > Terrestrial > Soil > Wetlands > Permafrost | place: Sweden...
ATACGATAGTCCTGAAAAATCACGAACAGCAAGATATTGTTTTAGCTACTAAAAACCATCACCCGCTCTATGATTATCGGCAAATCCTACCGTCACTTTTGGAAGCAAAAATGAGGGGACCCCAAGAAGGCCCGCTCCGCGGCGATGTGATAGTGGATGAGCCGGACGGTTGCTGCTATCGGATTGAGGTCTACCGACTACGAGGATCAGGGCCTTACGCTTCTGTTCTTAGCTATCGAAGTCATACCGTGTATGGAGATGGCAATCCGCTTTCGGTTTCTGATTCCGAGATGCCGGAAATCCTGCGGCGACTGGGACTGTGGCACAAGGGCGACGCGCTTCCTATTCCTCACGAAGGGTGCATCCCGGTCATGCGTCGTGGGGAGGAATGGTGCCGATAGGCTTGGCTTGACCGGAAGCGGCCATTTGCGATGTCCGCTCGGGGTCGGGACGCGACGATCGGGCGGCGGGATCAGAACGGGTTGGTAATCCGCAACTGACTATCAATGACCTGCCCGTGCTGTAAGTCCTCCGAGTAGATTATCTTAGCGCCCGCAATCAACGCAGCGGCGATCAGCATTGAGTCATAGAGGGAAAATTTGTAGCGTTCGAACACGGCCAAACCCCGATCGTGTGTTTCGACAGTGATCGGTTCAACTGCACAGACCGTCCGGATCGTATCGAGGATCTCGCGCACATCGTTCAAGGGCATCTTGAGCTTTCGCAGCGCGACAACCGCAAACTCGTTCAATACTTGAACGCTTACAACTCCCCGGCCCGATAGTAGGGTCTCGACCCTGTCTGCCTTGGCGGTGTCGCCCGAAAGCAGGTACAGCAGTACGCTGGTATCAAAAAATGGCTCAGCCTCGCTCATTCGCTTCGAGACGATCGAACTTGAACGTCGCGGGCAATCTTCCGCGGAACTTACGCAGCCGCGCCAATAGCTCGCGTGTGCCGGGCGCCTTGGCCACGGCGAACGTGTGTTTGGCGGCAATCTGAATTTCGATCTGATCACCCTCTTTCAGTCCGAGGGCATCGACCACTGTCGCGGGAAGCCTAACCGCCAGGCTGTTGCCCCATTTCGAGACTTGCATCGTACGCTCCGTAGATATACATCTTTCTCAAAGTATATCATCGACGATATTTTCGCGCCATATCCGTGGCCCCACGTGCCCGGGTTTACGCCAACGATTGCGATTTGTCTCGAGTTTGCAAAATCTGGCCGGCCCTTAGCTGCCGGTCACGGCGGGCTGCAACGGGTCGGTACCAGGCATTCAAGTGAGACATCCGTGTGAAAGTTAGCATCGATGCGATCGTTGTCGCGAATAGGAAGCCGGCCGGGGGGCGTCTTTATAGAGTCATTGCCATTATCTCTGCGATAGTGGTCTTTGTCGGATTTTCGCGGTCGTATTTCTTGCGACCGCTGTTCCGAAACACTCCCTTGGAACTGGCTTTGCACCTGCACGGCGCAATAATGACATTATGGTTTTTGCTCTTTGCGCTCCAAGTCTCGCTAGTGGCAAATGGTCGGTCCCTCCTGCACCAAAGTATTGGGGTCGCGGGCGCGGTGCTCGCAGCGCTACTGAGCGTGCTGGCGTTGCTGATCACCGTTTACTCGGCCAAACAGATCGGTGATTTCAGACCGCCGACGCCGTTTCTTGGATTGGTGCTGATCAGTTTTATTCCGTTTCCCATCCTCGTTGGCAGCGCAATCCACTTTCGCCGCCAACCCCGAATCCATAAGCGCCTGATGCTGCTGGCGACGGTAAGTATCCTGGGTGCTGCTCTCGTTCGCTTTCCGATGAATTTCAGCGAATCCGGAGCAGCCATTTTCATGCTCGGCGGAACAGACGTTCTAGTGCTGGGCAGCGTAGCATTTGATACCGTCAAACACCGTCGACTGCACCCCGCCTTCGCCATCGGGACTCTCTGCGTTCTGGCATTTCAATTGTCTGCCGCGCTGATTGCGCCTTCAGATGCGTGGGCGACTGCCCTAGCGTGGCTTACCAAGACCATTCCGGGCTCACGCTGATGAAGAAACAGCACAGTCCGCGGGGCTAAATATCACGCTGCAAAGCCGCCGGTAGTCCAGGACCGCAACGGGTCGGTACCCGCTTCATTAAAGTGATCCCATAGGAATTATGCGCGACGTGTTTGTAGTGCTCGCTTTGGTGGTTTGCATCACAGCCTGTGAACCACGATGTGATCCCGTGGAAACTGTACTGGCCCCCGGTGACGGCGGACAAGCCGTTGCGTCGTATCAGCAACACCGCGCAGCGGGCGGAAGCGTAATGCAGCTGCTGCCGACCACTCAGGCCTTCTGCATGCTGCTTGAGAACCGCCTCGTACTCGGCTTTAGATTCGAATAATGGCGGCACGAGCGTAGGCCACCTATCCATTTCAATGGCCTTCCCCTTACGGGGCCTGAAATCACTCGAATCAATTTTCATAGTTCGGTTCTCGCGGCAAGGGCCGCACACGGTGCGTCAGCCAACGCCGACCTGTCTGTACGCGAACGTACAGCTTGCATGAGATTTTCACTGACAAGCAGTCACGTGCCTCGATGTGGGGTGGCGTACAGACCTTCACGCGTGCGGATGTTTAACTTCAATACGATGTAATTCGAGAGCGAGCCGCTTTCACACATCGTCTGTTCGTCCACTTCAAGAGTCCACGAGAACCCAATATGAGCTATCAAAGTCTTAATCCCGCCACGGGAAAAGTACTCAAGTCATTCGCAGAAATATCCGATGCGGATTTCGAAAAGAAGATCGCAACCGCTGCGGCCTGCTATGAGGGCTGGCGGAAGAAGAGCTATGCGGAGCGGGCGACCATCGTCGCCAAAGCGGCCGCCCTCATGAAAGAGAATGTCGATGAATTCGCAAAACCCATGACACTCGAAATGGGCAAGCGTATCAGCGAGGCTCGTGGCGAAGTCGAATTCAGCTCCTCGATCCTGGCGTACTACGCGAAGAATGCCGAGAAGTTCCTGGCGCCCGTCAAGCTGCACCCGGACGTGGGTGAAGCGCACATGGAAAGCAGCCCAATCGGAGTCATTTTCGGCGTCGAGCCCTGGAACTTCCCGTACTACCAGCTGGCGCGGGTCGCAGGTCCCCATCTGATGGCCGGCAACGTGCTCATGGTCAAGCATGCCAGCTGCGTTCCCCAGTGTGCGATCGCCTTCGAGAAACTATGGCTTGATGCCGGCGCTCCGGCGGGTCTATACACGAATCTCTTGATCTCGCACGAGCAGAGCGATCGGATCATCGACGATCCGAGAATCAAGGGCGTTGCACTCACCGGCAGCGTGGCGGCGGGTCGAAGCCTTGCGGCGAGAGCAGGCAAGAACATCAAGGTTTCATCGATGGAACTCGGCGGCAGCGATGCGTTCATCGTACTGGAGGATGCTGATCTCGAGCACACGGTTAAGTGGGCGGTCTGGGGCCGGATGTACAACGCGGGACAGACCTGTTGCGCGGCCAAGCGCTTCATCGTCGTGGAGGAGCTCGCGGATAAATTTCTCGAGAAGTTCAGCGCGGCGCTGAAGGCCTTGAAGCCGGGGGACCCGATGGACGAGAAGACCACGCTGGGGCCTCTGTCTACTGAATCGGCTCTGGTGGATCTGCTCAAGCAAGTCGATGGGGCGGTGGCCAAGGGAGCGAAGGTGCTCATGGGTGGTAAGCGCTACGACCGACCGGGATCATTCATGGAGCCGACCATACTCACGGATGTAAAGAAGGACAACCCCGCGTTTCGCGATGAGTTCTTCGGGCCGGTGGCTATGTTCTTCCGAGTCAAGGACGAGGATGCGGCGATTGCGCTCGCGAACGACTCCGACTTCGGCCTGGGCGGTTCGGTGTTCACGAAGGATATTGCACGCGGCAAGCGTGTCGCATCACGGGTCGAGACCGGCATGATGTTCATCAACAACATTTCATGGTCAGACGCGGAATTGCCGTTTGGCGGCATTAAGAACTCAGGTTACGGACGCGAACTCGGAAACATGGGTATCCAGGAGTTCGTTAACAAGAAACTGGTGCGCACCGCGCATTTGGAAGCGCCGGTCTGAACAGGCACGGAGATGGGGTGGCCTTGCAATAGGCTGCCCCGTTTTGTGTGCGAGTGCCAAGTCATTCACTAACGCCGAGCGTTGCCCCATGTATGTCAATATTGCCATTCTAAAAGAGACTCAAAGTCACGAGCGCCGCGTGGCTCTGGTGCCTTCCGTGATCCCCAAACTCATCAAGTTGGGAGCCAAGCTGCACATGCAGGCGGGAGCTGGGGAGGCCATCAGCCTCACCGATGCAGCGTACAAGAATGTGGAGATCTTCGAGGATAGACACGAACTCGTCAAAGACGCCGACGTGGTCGTAGGGGTCAATGCGCCGTCCTTGGATGTCATCAACGCGATGAAGGAAGGGTCGATCCTGATTTCCTTCATCTATGAGCACAAGGATCCGGCCATCGTGCACCGGCTGCTCGATCGAAACATTACCTGTTTTGCGATGGAGCGCGTACCGCGCATCACGCGGGCGCAGTCGATGGATGCGTTGTCCAGTCAGTCTGCGTTGGCGGGCTATTACGCCATTCAGCTGGGCTCGACTGTTCTTAAGCGAATTTTGCCGAAGATAACGACGGCGGCTGGCGCCATCGGTCCGGCGCATGTCTTGGTCATGGGCCTAGGCGTAGCAGGCCTCGAAGCGGTGGCCACGGCGCATCGGTTGGGTGCGATCGTTGAAGGTTACGACGTACGCCCCGATACCGAGGAACAGGTGGAGTCCTTGGGCGCAACCTTCGTGAGTACGGGAGTCGATGCCACCGGCAGCGGCGGCTACGCCCGGGAGTTGACGCCAGAGGAGAAGACGAAAGTTACTGCGGTGCTCACACAGCACATTCAGAAGTCCGATCTGGTAGTTACGACGGCCGCCATTCCTGGAAAGGCGTCGCCTAAGCTCATCAGCCACGTCCAGGTGGCGGGTATGAAATCCGGGGCAGTGATCGTGGATCTCTCCGCGGAGGGCGGGGGTAACTGCGATGACACCGAGCCCGGGAAAACGACCCGCGTGGGCCAGGTAACGATCGTCGCCCCGCTGAACGTACCGTCATTGCTCGGTGAGGACGCGAGCGAACTGTACGCCAAGAATCAATATCACCTGCTCGAACTCTTCATGAAGGACAACATCATCGTGATTGATTGGAAGGATGAGGTGCTCGCGAAAACCTGCCTCACCCATGCCGGGAAATTGACGAAGGATGCTCCGAAACCCGACAAAGGTCCCGGTTCGGACAAGACCACGCCGCCCGCCAAACCCGTCAACCCGTCCGTGAAAGCAGCGTGATCCGGACATTTTTGAGGAGAATCCAATGAGTTTCCAAATCAGTATCGGCGGTTTCATCGCCGTCTATATCTTCATGGTTACCGCCTTTGCCGGGTGGGTGATCATCGGCCGGGTGCCGGCCATCCTGCACACACCCTTGATGTCGGGATCGAATTTCGTGCACGGCATCGTGGTGGTGGGCGGCATCTTCACGCTGCTCAACGCCAGTACGGTACTCGAGCAAGCGATCGGTTTCGTTGCCGTGCTGCTCGGTGCGGGCAATGTGGCCGGCGGATTTGCGGTGACGCAACGTATGTTGGCCATGTTCCAGACCAGTGGGCACGCAACAAAACACCCCAGGCACGCCAAACACGCGGCGCCCGCCGCCGTGAAGTCGATTTCAGCGAAGAAGGCTTGAGGAACACACCATGCTCATTACGTTATCTCAACTGATCATCGGGTCCGTAGATCTGATCGCGGCATTTCTGTTGATGTTCGGACTATGGCGCATGGCCTCGCCCGTCACCGCACCCTCGGGGATCCTGGTGGCTGGAGTCGGCATGCTGGCTGCCGTAGTCGCGAGCTTCCTTTACGTCTTTACCGTCGATGCGGCCGCCAAGCCCCATCTAACACTCAACATCGGGCTGGCTGCAGCCGCACTCCTAATCGGTGCCGGAGTCGCCTGGTGGAGCGGTCGAAAGGTGGCCATCACGGCAATGCCACAGGCGGTGGCGTTATTCAACGGCATGGGCGGCGGCGCCGCCGGTGCGATTGCCGCGGTGGAGTTGTTCGGCGGTCAATCGCATGGTGCGGCACCGTTGATCGTCACGTTGCTGGGCGCTTTGATCGGGTCCATTTCGCTGTCAGGCTCCGTCATCGCTTGGGCGAAACTCGATGCGCTGCTCAAGAAGCCGCTGAACGTTCCAGGCTTACAGATATTCAACGGCGCGGTGTTGCTGCTCGCCGTGTTGACGGGTGGGTATATCGTGTTTGCCACACTGGGCGGTGCAGCGCCGCTCGTAGCGATGCCCCACCTCATCGAAATCTTCTTCGGCATTGCCTTGGTGTACGGCATCTTGATGACCTTGCCGATCGGCGGCGCGGACATGCCGGTGGTAATCTCCGTGTACAACGCCTTTACCGGACTCGCGGTGGGGCTGGAAGGCTTCGTGCTGCAAAACCCGGCGTTGATGATTGCGGGCATGCTGGTGGGTGCGGCGGGTTTGTTGCTGACGCTGTTGATGGCGAAGGCCATGAATCGATCGGTGGCCAAGATCCTGTTTGCGAGTTTCGGCCCGGGAAAGAAGCGGAAGCAGGGCGCGATCAAGGGCAGCTTGAAACCCGTGCAGGCGAGTGATGCCGGCATCTTCATGCGCTATGCGAAATCGGTGATCATCGTGCCGGGTTACGGACTTGCCGTGTCGCAGGGCCAGGGCAAGCTCTATGACTTCGTCAAGCTGCTGCAGGCTGCCGGGGTCAGCGTCAAGTTTGCGATCCATCCGGTGGCCGGCCGTATGCCCGGGCAAATGGATGTATTGCTCGCGGAAGCCGGCGTGCCTTACGACCTGATCGTGCAATTGGCCGACGTCAACGAGGAATTCAAAGACGCGGACGTCGCGCTCGTCATCGGCGCGAACGATGTCGTCAATCCCGAAGCCAGAACCGACAAGACCTCGCCGATCTATGGCATGCCGATTCTGAACGCCGATCAGGCGAAGAAGTGCTACGTGGTCAAGCGTGGGGACGGCAAGGGTTATGCGGGCATCGTCAATCCCCTGTTCTACGCGGATAACACGTTCATGGTGTACGGCGACGCAGCGGCCGTGTGTGTCTCGATGACCGAAGCGGTGCGGGGCTTAGGGTCTCCCGCGGCGGCCGCCTAGTATGAAGATGCATGTGGCGATGGTCGAACACTTCAAGAAGCCTCTGGTGCTGCGAGAGTGGGATGTCCCAATTCCTGGCGCCGGGCAAATCCTGGTGAAGACCGAAGCGTGTGGAGTTTGCCACACCGACATCCATGCCGCGAGCGGCGATTGGCCGGTCAAGCCGACGCTGCCTTTCATTCCCGGGCACGAAGGCATCGGCCGCGTGAGCGCGGTCGGGGCGGGTGTCACCATAGTGAAGGAGGGCGATCGCGTGGGGGTGCCTTGGCTGCATTCTGCCTGCGGGCATTGCGAATATTGTCTGACGGCCTGGGAGACCATCTGTCCGGCGGAGACCTTCACGGGATACAACACCAATGGAGCGTTCGCGGAGTACTTGCTGGCGGATCCGAACTATGTGGCGCACATTCCTGCGGGTTTGTCCGCCCCAGAGGCGGCGCCCATCATCTGCGCAGGCATCACCAGCTACAAGGGCATCAAACAGACCGAAGCCAAACCCGGCGAATGGCTGGCGGTGTCGGGGATCGGCGGCTTGGGGCACCTCGCCATCCAATATGCAAAGCACATGGGCCTCAAAGTCTGCGCGGTCGACATCGATGATGGAAAGTTGGCGCTCGCGAAAAAGCTGGGCGCGGACGCCATCGTCAATGCCAAGGTCGGCGATCCTGCAGCGGCGGTCAAAAAAGCGACCGACGGCGGTGCGCACGGTGTCCTGATCACGGCGCCTTCGTTGAGCGCGTTCAAACAAGGGGTCGGCATGACGCGAAAGCACGGGATCTGTGTGCTGGTCGGCATACCACCCGGCGACTTTCCGGTCCCCCTGTTCGACGTGGTCGCCGACTGCATCAGCATTCGTGGGTCGTTCGTCGGTAACCGCGAGGACCTGGCAGAGGCATTGAGTTTCGCCGCCGAAGGCAAGGTCAAAGCGGATATCGAACTGCAGCCCCTGTCGGCGATCAACAAAGTGTTTACGCGACTCGAGCACGGTGATGTGCCCGCCCGCGTGGTGCTGCAATTCCAATGAATTTTGCGACCGCCCTACTCGATGCCCGAGAGATGGAGGAAGCAGATCGACTGACCGTCGCTGCGGGATCCTCTGTGTCTGCGCTTATGGAGAACGCCGGCCGCGGTGTGGCCGAGGAGATCGTACGCCGCTGGCCGCCACGACGAGTCACGGTGCTCTGCGGGCCCGGCAACAACGGCGGAGACGGCTTTGTGGCTGCATGCCATCTCGCGGCCGCCGGCTGGAACATCCGCGTCGCGCTGCTCGGGCCGCGCGTCAATTTGAAGGATGCCGCGCGCTACCATGCCGAAAAATGGCGTGGTTCGATTGAAGCGCTGACACCCACGTCCATTGACAGCGCCGAATTGGTCGTCGATGCGATTTTCGGCGCCGGCTTGAGCCGCCCGCTGGCGGGTGCCGCCAAGGAAACGCTGGCGGCAGCCAGCGCGCAGTCTATTCCCATCGTGGCGGTGGATATCCCGAGCGGCGTGCAGGGAGATACCGGCGAGAACCTGGGCGCCGTAGAGTCTGTGCTCACGGTGACCTGCTTTCGCAAGAAGCCTGGCCATCTGTTATTCCCAGGTCGCAAATTGTGCGGCGAACTCGTGATCACGGACATCGGTACACCCGAGGACGTGCTCGACGAGATTGCCCCGAAGACCTTCGAGAACGATCCGGGGCTTTGGCTCGCAGCGCTTCCACGGCCGCATCGGGCCGACAACAAGTACACGCGCGGCCATGCGTTGATATCCGGGGGCTATCCCATGACGGGAGCGGCGCGCATGGGCGCACGAGCCGCAGCCCGCGTGGGTGCGGGACTGACGACCATTGCGGTGCCCGAAATAGCTCTGCCGATCTACGCCGCCGCCCTCACCAGCATCATGGTCAAACCGCTGTTGGAGCCGGGAGATTTCGATGCGCTGTTGAAAGATGTCCGAGTCACGGCATTCTTGATCGGACCCGGCGCCGGCGTGGGTGAAGCGACGCGTAAGAGAACGCTCGCCATCCTGGCAACCCATCGGGCTACTCTCATCGACGCGGATGCCATTTCTTCGTTCAAGGAAGATCCTTCTGAGTTGATGAAGGCGATCAGAGGTCCGTGCGTCATGACGCCGCATGAGGGTGAGTTCAAGCGGGTGTTCGACCCGAGCGGCGACAAGCTCACGCGTACCCGTCGCGCCGCCGCACAAAGTGGTGCCGTCATCGTCTTGAAAGGCAGCGACACGGTCATAGCGGCGCCGGATGGTCGAGCGATCATCAATGCCAATGCGCCGCCGACGTTGGCAACCGCAGGGTCTGGCGATGTGCTCTCCGGTATCGTGCTCGGCTTGCTCACGCAAGGCGTAGAGCCGTTTCTCGCGGCCGCGGCGGCGGTCTGGATCCACGGGGCGGCCGCGTCGGACTTCGGGATAGGACTCTTGGCGGAAGACTTGCCGGATCTCATCCCCGGGGTGCTGCGCCGGCTGTATGGAGCTTGATATGCAGGCGATGGTACTGAAGAAACTGAAGACCCCGCTCGAGTGGACCGAGCTGCCCGATCGGCAACCTGGCCCCACCGAAATTCGTGTGAAGGTGCTCGCCTGCGGCGTGTGCCGCACCGACCTGCACGTCGTCGACGGCGAATTGCCCAATCCGAAGCTGCCGATCATTCTCGGCCATGAGATCGTCGGCAGAATAGACGCCGTCGGCAGCGGCGTCAAAGACCTGAAAATGGGCGAACGGGTCGGCATACCCTGGCTCGGCCACACGGATGGCACCTGTCCGTACTGTCTCATGCATCGCGAGAATCTTTGCGATCATCCGATCTTCACGGGATTCACGCGCGACGGCGGCTACGCGACGGCGGCGATTGCGGATGCACGTTTTGCGTTTCCCTTGGGTGAGGTCGGCAGCGATGTCTCGATTGCGCCCTTGCTCTGTGCTGGTCTCATCGGTTGGCGCTCGCTGGTGATTGCCGGTGAGGCTAAGAAAATCGGCTTCTACGGCTTCGGAGCGGCCGCGCACATTCTCGCCCAAGTGGCAAGATGGCAGGGACGCCAGGTGTTTGCCTTCACGCGGTCCGGCGACAAACACACTCAGGCCTTCGCCAAGAGCTTGGGTGCGATCTGGGCCGGTGGTTCCGAGGACTCGCCCCCGGAGCCGCTCGATGCTGCAATCATCTTCGCACCCGTCGGCGCATTGGTACCCCTTGCGCTCAAGGCGGTACGCAAAGGCGGCCGGGTCGTCTGTGCCGGTATCCACATGAGCGATGTCCCGAGCTTTCCCTACGGGATTTTGTGGGAGGAACGCGAGTTGTTGTCGGTTGCGAATCTGACGCGCAAGGACGGAATCGATTTTCTGAGCCTTGCGCCAAAAATAGGCATCAAGGTAACGACCAAGCAGTATCCGCTGCGTCAAGCCAACGAGGCGCTCGCGGATTTGCGCGCCGGCCGGTTTGAAGGCGCAGCGGTGCTCACTCCGTAACGTCGATCAGCCAATTTGATCTCACCGTGCGAATTGTAGAGCCCGCGTACGCCAGCGAACAGAGCTCTGCCAGGAAAACAAGCAGCATGGAGTGATTGCATGTTCCTAGGAGAGATCGCGATGTCCATCCGCCGCCGCTTCGGCGCTAGTTTCAGTCCAAGCCTCATCATTTTTTGCGGAGGCGTGCTTCTCTCCGGTCCACTCATGGCGACCGAACTCGAACCCTACGAATTTGTGGCCGCCCCACCGGGGACCACCGCCCTGATTGGCTATCTCGTGTATGGGGATCATCAGAGTTATCAGCCCGTAGACGGACCCTCCATTACCCGCGACACGCACCTGGATGAAGATCTCGGCATCGCCCGTGCCGCCCAGTATTTTGACATCGGCACCGTGGAGGTGCTGGTGGAATTCCTGCAGCCCTTCGGCGTGTTAGCAAACGCGAGGATCGACGGTGAGCATTTTGCCAACAGCAGCGGCGCCGGCGACACCACATTGGCCGCTTCGGTCTGGTTGATGAATGACAAAGCGGCCAGACGGTACTTGGGCCTGACTCTTTACTTGGTGGTGCCCGATGGCGCCTATGATCGCAGGGAGACGATCAATCTGGGCGGCAATCGCATGGTCTACGATCCGGAACTGGCTTTCCACCAGGGCTTCAATGACCGGTGGTCTTTCGATCTCTCGGCCGACCTTCTCGCGTACGGGGACAATACCAACGCGGGTTCTGCGACACGCCAAACCTCATCAGAACGACCGACGGTACAGCTGCAGTACTTTCTAAACTACGCCTGGCCGACGCGAGTGGCGACATCCATCGGATACGAAGGGGAAAGAGGCGGACGAGAGTCCTTGAGTGGTGTCCGAACCGATGCTGCCACCAGCTTCGACGAGATTCGCCTGGTCAATTCTTATGCGGTGACGCCGGCCTTCCAGATTCTCGGGGAGCTCAACCATCAGTTCAGCAACGTGGGCGGCTTCAAGCAGGACTTTGGTGTCACGCTGCGTACCTTGTATGCATTCTAAATCGCCTAAAAGTCAGGAGAGGCACTGAAGGGTGCGGTTTGCGCTAAATTCGAGCCGCTCGGAGACGAAGCGCATTACCGATGACCGACACGGAGCTCAAGCTCATGGCGGCCGCGGCAATGATGGGACTCAAGAGGAGCCCGAACGCGGGATACAGTACACCGGCCGCCACCGGGATTCCCACGATGTTATAAACGAAGGCAAGCAGGAGGTTCTCGCGAATGTTGCGCATGGTGGCGCGGCTCAATGCGCGACCGCGCGCAATCCCGGCAAGATCGCCTTTGATGAGCGTGATACCGGCGCTCTGCATGGCAACATCGGTGCCGGTGCCCATCGCAATAGCCACATCGGCTTCGGCGAGCGCGGGCGCATCATTGACACCATCACCAGCCATTGCAACCACACGGCCTTCGCTCTTCAGGCGCCGCACGATGGCGCACTTTTGATCGGGTAGCACGTCCGCTTCCACCTCCGTGATCCCCAGCTTGGCGGCGACGGCTTGTGCCGTGGTTCGGTTGTCGCCGGTCAACATGACGATCCGCAATCCCTCCTTGCGTAGAGCGTCGAGCGCGGCCCTGGTGGTCGCCTTGATCGGATCGGCCACGGCGATGATGCCCGCCGGCTGTTCATCCACGGCCACAAAGAGTGCAGTGGCGCCATCCTTGCGCAGGGTGTCGGCGCGGGCCTCGAGTTCGGAGCTCGCAACCCCACGGTCCTTGAGCAGCTCCGCGTTGCCGACGGCCACCTGCCGACCGTCGATCATCCCAGTCACGCCCATGCCGGTCACGGACGCGAAGCTCGTGACGTCGTGCAGCGCCAGCTTTCGTTGCGCAGCCGCTGCCAGAATCGCGGCGGCAAGCGGATGTTCGCTGGATTTCTCCAGGCTCGCGCCGAGTGAAATGACAGTGGCGTCGTCAAAGCCTGCAGCGGCCACGACCGCCGTAACCCGGGGTTTGCCCTCCGTGAGCGTGCCAGTCTTGTCGACCACCAGCGTATCGACCTTCTCGAATCGCTCGAGGGCTTCGGCATTTTTAATGAGGACTCCGGCGCTCGCTCCCTTGCCGATCCCGACCATGATCGACATCGGGGTCGCGAGACCCAGTGCGCACGGGCACGCGATGATGAGCACCGACACGGCGGCAACTACCGCGAGCCCGAGCGCCGGTGCAGGCGCCCAGATCATCCAGCCGGCAAACGCAATGGCGGCCGAAGCCATGACCGTCGGGACAAACCAGCCAGCGACGACGTCGACGAGACGCTGGATGGGTGCCCGGCTGCGCTGCGCGTCGGCGACCATATGGACGATGCGAGAAAGCATGGTATCCGCGCCGATTTTCTCTGCCGTGATCACGAGCGCGCCGGTGCCGTTGATCGTGCCCCCGATCACTTTGGCCGCAACCGACTTTTCGACCGGCATCGACTCGCCGGTCACCATCGATTCATCGACTGCGCCGGCTCCGTCGGCCACGGCGCCATCCACGGGAACGGCGTCGCCGGGTCGAACCCGTAACCGATCTCCTACGTGGACCTGATCGAGTGGCACTTCCTCATCGGTGCCATCCGCCCGGATACGCCGCGCCGTCTTCGGTGAGAGTTTCAGGAGCGCCCGAATGGCACCGCCCGTCTTCTCGCGAGCGCGCAACTCCAGCACTTGGCCCAACAAGACGAGAACCGTGACTACCGCGGCAGCTTCGTAGTAGACGGGAATTGAACCGCCGTGCTGACGAAGACCGGGTGGGAAAAGCGTGGGGGCACAAGTCGCGATCAAACTGTACGAGTAGGACGCCCCGACCCCTAGGGCAATCAAGGTGAACATGTTGGGCGAGCGATTCAGCACCGACGCCCAGGCGCGTTGAAAGAAAGGCCAGGCGCACCAGAGCACGATGGGCGTTGAGAGTGCGAACTGGATCCCCATCGAGGCAGCCACGGACACGTAGTGGTCCAAATTCAGCACGCGCAGGTGGCCCCCCATTTCCAATATGAAAATGGGTGCAGCCAGGACAGCCCCGATCACGAAGCGCCGGGTCATATCCTTGAGCTCGAGACTTGAGCCCTCCGCCTCCGGTATGCCCTGCGGCTCTAGCGCCATGCCGCAACCGCGCTCCTGAGCAGACGGTTTCATGGGTGGTCCGGAATGCTCAGTGTTTTTCATGGCCTAGTTTAGGCTTTGTACATGGGAGCGGGAGTCGAGTTGTGCGCGAATAATCGGCCAATTTCAGACTGTGCGTTGCCGTACATACGGTGGACGGGTAAAGCGCTAGCATGAAGCTGCGCATTTTCGGCGTATGGTTCCCTCTTTACCTCCAGTATCGGATCGACGTGACCGAATTATCAGCCACAGCTCGGCGTCTATTGAATGAAACGGATCTAGCACCCTTGCGCGCCCCATGTGCCTAGCGGTACCGGTGCGGGTAGTTGGCCTGCTCGGCAATGATTGGGTCGACGTCGAAGTGGGGGGCGTCATCAGCCGAGTCAGCATCGCGCTGATCGAAGCGGTGGCGCCGGGTGATTATCTCATCGTACACGCCGGCTTCGCGATTGCCCGGCTGGACGTCGAGGAGGCGGAGAAGACTCTCGAGCTGTTCGCGGAAATGTCAGCTCAACTGCGAGGCACGCCGCATGCGTTACATTCGCGGGTTTCGTGACGGCGGCGCAGCGGCTGCGCTCGCGCATCTGATCGGCACCGAAGTCGATGCCGATCGTGACTACCATCTGATGGAGTTCTGCGGCGGGCACACCCACGCCATCTTTCGCTACGGCGTGGAGGATTGGCTGCCGAAAAACGTCAAGTTGGTCCATGGACCAGGTTGTCCTGTCTGTGTTCTCGCAATGCCGCGATTGAACGCGGCGATCGAGCTGGCATCGCAGCCGAAGGTCACGCTCGTCAGTTACGGCGACATGATCAGAGTTCCGGCATCGCGCGGACGCAGTCTGCTCAAGGCCCGCGCACAAGGGGCGGACGTGCGTATGGTGTATTCCGCGCTCGAGACCCTCGATATCGCGGCGGCCCATCCTGAGCGGGAAATCGTCTTCTTTGCGATAGGCTTCGAGACGACGACGCCGGCCACCGCGCACTTGATCCAGGAGGTGCATCGTCTGGGGCTGAAGAATCTCAGCGTCTATTGCAATCATGTCGTCACGCCGGCCGCAATTCAAAGCATCCTGGAGGCGCCACAGGCGCCGGAATGGGGTCAGGTCCGTATCGATGGCTTCATTGGGCCTTCGCATGTCAGCGCCGTCATCGGCAGTGCTCCTTACGAAGCTTGTGCAGCGTCCTACAGCAAGCCGGTGGTTATCGCGGGGTTCGAGCCGCTCGATGTGATGCAGGCGGTGTACATGTTGATCAAACAGATCAACACCGGCCGCGCATGCGTCGAGAATCAATTCACGCGCGGCGTGACCCGTGAAGGCAACCGCAAGGCACAAGAGCTCGTTGCCGAGGTGCTGGAACTGCGGCCGAGTTTCGAATGGCGAGGACTCGGTGAAGTGGACCATAGTGCCATGCGTATCAAGACGGCCTATGCCCACTATGACGCCGAGAAGCGTTTTGACATGCAACAGAAGCCGGTTCGGGAAAATGCGGCCTGCCAGTGTCCATCGATCATTCGCGGACTGAAGAAGCCCATGGATTGCAGCATTTTTGGCACAGTGTGTACACCGCGCAGTCCGATCGGTTCTTGCATGGTGTCCGCCGAGGGAGTCTGTGCCGCTTACTACAAGTATCGGCGGGTGCACAGCAGTCCTATGCTCGGCGCCGATGCCCGAGAAATGCCCGCTTGAATGATGCGCAGCGCTGGAATATCGGCGGCTACGTCCAGGGTGTCGGATATCGTCCCTATATTTACCGATTGGCTCGATCTTTGCGGCTTACCGGCTGGGTGCGGAATAATTTAGGGGCGGTAGAGATTCATGCCGAGGGCGCTGCCGAAAGCCTGGAGGCGTTTGCTCACGCCCTGTTTTCACGTCCTCCCCCGACTGCACGCGCTCGAGTGCTCGACCGAAGGTCTGTGCCGCTGGAATTGAGAGCGGCATTCACGATTCTTAAGAGCGCGACGCAGGGGGAGCGTCAGGTGAGCCTGCCGCTCGACTCAGCTTCCTGCGCTCAGTGCCTCGATGAATTGAATGATCCGCGGGCACGGCGGTATCGGTACCCCTTCATCAATTGCACGCAGTGCGGACCGCGTTACACCATCATCCGGGATCTGCCGTACGACCGCGGCAACACGACGTTGAGCGAGTTTGAGTTGTGTGCGGCTTGTGCCGATGAATATGGGAATCCGGATGATCGCCGCTTTCACGCGCAGCCTCTCGCATGCGCCGAGTGCGGGCCGACGATCGTGTGGGTAGCCGCTGGCCAGGAGCGCGTTCGCGAATCCCACGCCCTTGCTGCAGCGGTTGACGCCTTACGTGCAGGCAGGATCATTGCCGTAGGCGGCGTCGGGGGATATCACCTCATGTGTGATGCGCGCAGCGAAGCGGCCGTGCAGCGGCTTCGGCAGCGCAAGGGACGACCCGCAAAGCCTCTCGCCGTGATGATCCCCTGGGCGGGAGAGGACGGATTGGCCCAGGTGAGATCGGTTGCAGTCGTTGGCCGTGAGGAGTCGGCGGCTTTGGCGGACACGTGCCGCCCTATTGTCGTCTTGAGGCGAACTCGGCAATCCCCCATTTGCGCCGGCGTCTCGCCCAACCTGCGCGACATCGGTGTCATGCTGCCGTACAGCCCGCTGCACCATCTGTTGCTCGATGACTTCGGTGCTGCGCTGGTGGCGACATCGGGGAATGTGCGCGGCGAGCCGGTGTTGACCGAACCCGACGAAGCTCAGGCCCGCTTGAGTTTCATCACGGACGGATTTTTGCATCACAACCGGCCGATTGCACGGCCCGCGGAGGACCCTGTATGTCGACTCATGGCGGGGGCGGTACGACCGCTCCGGATGGGTCGCGGCACGGCGCCGATCGAGATGGAACTGTCGACCCGCGTGGACGTTCCGACTCTCGCCGTGGGTGCGTACCAAAAGAGTACGGTTGCCCTCGCATACGGATGTAGGGCCATTGTCTCGCCGCATCTGGGCGATCAATCCACGCCACGGGGGCGCGCGATCTTCGCGCAGACGGTCTTGGATCTGCAAAGGCTCTACGGAATCCGTGCGGAGCGAGTGCTGCACGATGCTCACCCACAGTTCCCATCGACGCGCTGGGCATTGGATGGCGAACTGCCGGCCACTGCAATCTGGCACCATCTTGCGCATGCCTCGGCCGTCGCAGGCGAATATGGCAGAGAAGCGCCGATGCTCTGCTTTACATGGGACGGTGCCGGAATCGGATCCGATCAAACGCTGTGGGGAGGAGAAGCGCTATTGGGAAGTCCAGGGCGCTGGCGCCGAGTCGCGAGTTGGCGACCGTTCAAACTTCCGGGTGGCGAGCGGGCAGCGCGCGAGCCGTGGCGCACCGCGTTGTCCCTGTGCTGGCAATCTGGGGTGATCTGGGCACCAGGAATATCTGGCGTCGAACCCGTACTGCATCAAGCCTTTGACCGCGGCTTGAACTCGCCTATCACGACGTCCGTAGGACGTCTCTTTGATGCGGCCTCGGCCTTGAGTGATGTGTGCATGGAGTCGAGCTTCGAGGCGGAGCCGGCGTTGCGGCTCGAAGCACTATGCCAGAATCCCGAAGAGCCCCTTGCGATGCCACTCGGGCGCGACGAGGCGGGAGTGTGGCGCAGCGACTGGTCGCCTTTGCTGGCGTTGATGCTGGATAAGGATCTTACACAGCGCGTCAGAGCCGCCCGGTTTCATTCGAGCATAGCCCACGCTCTTGTGGCACAAGCCATCGCCGTGCGTGAGCAGGAAGGGATCGATTGCGTCGGACTGGCCGGGGGCGTATTCCAGAATCGAATCCTGACCGAACATGTACTGAGTTTGCTCGCAAAGGCGGGATTTGAAGTCCTGGTTCCGAAATTATTGCCACTCAACGATGCGGCCATCAGTTTTGGCCAGATCATCGAAGGAAATGCGTCTGATGCGTAGCAGGACTAATCTTAAAGATACCCACGTGAGTCTTGCGCACGGTAACGGCGGACGTTTGATGCATGAGTTGATCGATGAGGTGTTCGCTCGCGTGCTGAAGAATCCATTCCTCGATACGACGACCGATGCAGTCTCGCTGCCCACGCCGATTGGAGAGGAACTGGTGGTGACGACCGATGGGTTTACGGTCAAGCCGCTCGAATTTCCCGGAGGGAATATCGGCTCTCTCGCGGTCCACGGCACCGTGAATGATCTGGCGGTGGTGGGGGCGAAGCCTCGATTTATGACTGTGAGCGTCTTTCTGGAAGAAGGCCTCGACATCGAGGTATTGCGCCGGGTGACCGACTCGCTGGCCGAGGCCGCGAGTGAATGCAGCGTCTTTGTGGTCGCCGGAGATACCAAGGTGGTCGGACGGGGAGAATGCGATGGCATCTATCTGTCCACCACCGGCATTGGGTTCAAATCCTCGGAGCTTCGGTTTGCGTTGGATCGAATACAGGCGGGCGATCGAATTCTGGTCAGCGGTCCCGTCGGCGAACACGGGGCCGCCATCATGCTTGCACGAGAGGAATTCGGCTTTCGCGGACAGCTCAAGTCCGATTCGGCCAGCGTGTTGAATGAAGCTCGAGAACTCACGGGCGTCGTCGGATTGCGGTTCATGAGAGATCCCACTCGCGGCGGTCTCGCCACCGTTGCACACGAGATTGCTCGCGCCACCGGTTTGGGCGTCCGGCTGGTCGAGGCTCAAATACCCGTCAACGATGCCGTCCACTCGGTGTGCGAAATGCTCGGGTTTGACCCGCTCTATATGGCGTGTGAGGGAAGGCTGGTCGCGGTGGTGGCGCCCGAGGCCTGCGACGCGGCGCTCACCGCTCTGCGGCGGGTCGCGCCGTCCGCTGCGCTGATCGGAGAAATTCGAGCCGAACACCCGCAAGTCGTGTTGGAGACGTCCTTTGGCGGACAACGCGCGCTCGATGAGTTGGAGGACGATCCGCTGCCAAGGATCTGCTGACTCTCCGAGATCGTCAACACTAGCGACTGATCCTCCGATTCAGCGGCTCGATGCCGGGTGGCGCTGTCGCATAGGACAACCTGCGCGCCTCGATCCAGTCGTAAAACGCACTGAGCCCTGCGCCGGTCCTCGCCGATACAGGCAATATATCGATAGCAGGGTTGACTCGCCTTGCGGCCTCGACGCAGGCCTGCATGTCGAACTCGACGTGCGGCAACAGATCGGTCTTATTCAGCAACATGAGGTCAGCCGCCGCGAACATATTGGGATACTTCAACGGTTTGTCTTCCCCTTCAGTCACCGATAGCACGACCACCTTGTGTGCCTCGCCGAGATCGAAAGCCGCGGGGCAAACAAGGTTGCCGACATTCTCGATGAATAACAAGCTGCCGGGAATCGGGGAAAGCTCATCGAGCGATTGAGCGACCATGTGAGCATCGAGATGACATCCGTTGCCCGTATTCAACTGCACAGCGGGCGCGCCCGCCCTGCGTATGCGATCGGCATCGAGGGAGGTCTGCTGATCCCCTTCGATCACTGCGATCGGTCGGCGCGATAGTACATCGGTGATGGTTCGAACCAGGAGCGACGTCTTACCCGAACCGGGGCTGGAGACAAAATTCAAGGCGAACACGTCGGCGGCACGCAGCCGCAAACGGTTGATCTCTGCAAGCGCATCGTTTTTGCTGAGGATGGCACGCTCGATCCGGATCGTGCGTTGCGGGCTCCAGCCTGGAATATGCACGGCAGCGAGTCCGGCGCCAAATTCGATCGATGGGGCGTGTGAGTGGTCACTCGAGGCGTAGGGGGGACTCGCCAAGGCATGGCTCCGATCGCTCAGGCCATGAGAGTGAGCATGATCGCCGCCTCCGCATCCGCAAATGGCACACATCATTCGACCTCGATTTCAGTGAGTTGTAATTCCTCGCCCGCTGTCAGGCGAAGCCGCGCGCCACCACAAACGGGGCAGGGAGCGTAGCGTTCGGTCAGTGCTACGCTCGCCTCGCAATCAGCGCACCAGCCCGCCCCTCGGACGGTGTCGATATCCAGCCGGGCACCCTCGGCAACGCTCCCTTCCGCAATGATCGCGAAACAGAAGCGCAGCGACTCTGCTTCTGCCGCGGCTAATGCACCCAGCGTGAGGCGGATCATGCGAACGCGGCCGAAAGGCCGTTTTCGATGTTCATTCTCGACGGTTTCGATGATGCTCTCGAGCATTGACATTTCATGCATAACCGCCGGCTTTTGAATGAGCCGCCGAACCCAGCTTGAAACGGGCTTTGAGCGACTGGATGACGATTGCGGCGTCGACCGGCTTCATGAAAACCCCGCTGATACCGAGACTATGCAGGCTGGTCGAGCCGACCAGCGCATCACTCGCCGTGCTGATGATGTAACAGGGAATCTTGCTGCCGAGTGCCTTGAGGCGTTCGGCGATCGCGCGCCCATCCGCGGCTGTATCACCGGTGAGTTCGGCGAGAATCGCATCCGGTTGGATTCGCAACGTGGTTCGTTCGGCTTCCTGGTCGTTAGCGGCTTCACCGACCGAAAAGTCGGCGGCCTCGAGCGCCTTGCGTAAAATCGCCCGCCCATGAGGGTCCGCATCGACCAGGAGAATGGTCCGACGGCGGTTTCGTAAGCCGACATTCATGTCAATTCCATCGCGACTGACGCCTGCAGCCGGCCGGTCAGCATGGTAATGGCTTGGCGCATGTTATCGGTGGCACCGGCCGTGAGTTGTTCGATGAATTCGAATTCATAGCCGCGGATTCCGAGCAGGAACGCCTTGGGCGACTTGCCGTAATAATGCTGTGCAAGGGCAAGCACGACCTCGGGACGTACCAAGTGGCTGGTGAAGTCGAGTTCAAATGCCGGCGACAGGCTGTTGAGGGCATAGGGAGACGCGCCGACTTTAGTCGCATCCACGAACCAGACTGCATCGTGTTCAGCGACGTCGATCGCATCCTCGATGTTGAGCTGATAGCTGTCGTACACAGTCAAATGGGTCATCTTGAGTTTTTTCATCTCCTCGGCTACCGCAGGGCCGAGACCGTCGTCTTGCCGCCCTGGATTGCCGTAGCCGATTAGCAGAATTCGGGCCTGATCTTGCAGGGCAGATTCCGACGCCATTCGCACGTTCATTCTTTGATTCGCTGAGCAAGGACGGACCCCTGCGCATTCTCGATAGTCACGATGAGGGGCATGTCCCCAATGGCATGAGTCGCACAGGAGAGACATGGGTCGTAGGCCCGTATCGCCACCTCGATGTGATTGAGCAATCCTTCGGTGATCTCGTGCCCGTTGAGGTATGTCGCCGCGACCTGTTTGACAGATCGGTTGATGGCCTCGTTGTTGTTGGTGGTCGAGACGATGAGGTTCGCGCTGGTGATCTTGCCGTCCGTATCGGCCTTGTAATGGTGGATCAGCGTGCCGCGAGGCGCCTCGACGATCGCGATGCCCTCGGCACGACGCTCGCCTGTCACAACCCAGTCCGTGCCCTGAAGATCATCGTCAAACAAGAGCTCCCGGATCTTCTCGCCGCAGTGGATCATGGTGATGAGACGCGCCCAGTGGTATGCAAGCGTGGCGTGAACGAGTCCACCGCCCCCGAGCGCCATGAAATCCTTGCGTGCGGCCTCGGCGAGCGGCGTGTCGATGAATGCGCAGCAGTTCAGTTGGGCGAGAGGGCCCACCCGGTACCAACCGTCTTGAGTGCCCAAGGAACGGATATAGGGGAACTTTGCGTAGCTCCATGAGCGGACGTCCTCGGCGAGGTAATCGCGATACTTATGCGCCTCCATGGCCTCGAAGATGGAATTGCCGTTCGAGTCGATGGCACGCAGCACGCCGTCGTAGAGTTCCATCTCCTTTTGGGGACCGACCAAGCTCACGTAGCTCGAGCGTATGTTCGGGAAAGTCTGGTAGAGCTGCGCTTGCGAGTGCACCAGCCGTTGGTGCATCACCAGGGCCTCGCCACACCAACCGATGATCCGATCGATATCCCGGCGCAACGCATCCCGATGCTTCAAGTCCAGGTTTTGATTGACGCCGCCCGGAACGCACAAGCGTGGGTGGATGCGCCGTCCGCCGGTCGCGGCGATCACCTCCTGCCCGAACTTGCGAATCAAGATCGCCCACTTGCCAACCTCCGGGAAGCGCTCGATCACTCCGAGGATATTGCGCTTGCCGATCGGTGACTCGATGCCGAGCAGCAAATCGGGCGATGCGAGGTGGAAGAAATTCACGGCATTCGATTGCAGAATTTGGCCGTAATGCATGAGCCGCCGCATCTTCTGCGCGGTCGGCGTGAGCCGGTCCACGCCGACGAGCATGTCGATCGCTTTGCCGGCGCAGAGGTGATGGCTCACCGGGCAGATACCGCAGAGACGCTGCACGATCACCGGAACTTCCGAATACATTCGTCCGCGGATGAATTGCTCAAAGCCGCGAAATTCAACGATGTGGAAGCGCGCTCGTTCCACTTCCCCGGCGGCATCGAGTTGGATCGTGACTTTGCCGTGACCTTCAACCCGAGTGACTGGATCAATGACGATCTTGCGTCGCCCGGAAGCCGCCTGTATGTCGTTCATGAGTGTTTCCAAGCCTTTTGAACCATGAAGTGCCTCAGCCCAGTCATTCGTATTTCAAGAGCTGATAAGGCAGTGAGGGCGCTTCTCCGGCCAACAGTGCTTTGAGGCCGACCCAGATCGTGTCTGCAGATGGCGGACACCCGGGCAGGAAGTAATCGATCTTGACCACCTCATGTGCCGCATAGACGCGATCCAATAGCAAGGGCAAATCCGGATCATTGGGGATCATGCCGCCACCTTCGATGGTACTCGCGCTGATGAACACCCTCTCCAGGCACTCGCGCAGGGTGTACACGTTGCGCATCGCGGGTACGCCGCCATTGACCGCGCAGGCACCGACAGCGACCAGGACACGACAATGCTTGCGAAATTCGCGGAGCTCGTAAACGTTTGACTCGTTCGAGCACCCGCCCTCGATGAAGCCCACATCCACCATGCGATCAAACTCCTTTTTGTCATCGAACGGCGATCGGTCGAGGTCGGCGAGATCCATGAATTCGAGCAGTCGCTCGTCGATGTCGAGCAGCGACATATGGCAGCCGAAACAGCCGGTCAAGGAGCAAGTGGCGAGGCGTGGTTTGGACATAGGGAGTATTGGGGAAGGTCGCCTCAGGGCTTTGCCTGGGGTCGCTTGGCCTCTATGTCGCTGCCGATCGGCGATGAGTCGAAGCGGCGCCGGCCGTTCGGAACCCGATAGCTGTCACGTTTGATGACGATACATGCCACTGGGCAAACGCTCGCCGCCTTATCGATGGCGGCCATGTCCGTGGCACCAAGACCCCCCTCGGCATCGACATTGAGTCGCATGACGATGCCGCGGCCGTCGAAGCCAAAAACGGATTTTCCGTCCTCTTGTTTCGACGCTTCGATGCAGCGGGAACACAGAATGCAGCGGCTGCGGTCCAGATAGATGTCGGGATGCGTGGCATCAATGGTCGTTCGCGGCCAGAGGTACGGGTCGGTGGGCGCAATCATGCCGAGCCGGTAACCCAAGGCTTGGAGCTCGCAATCGCCGCTTGCCACGCAGTAGGCACAGGTGTGATCGCCCTCCAGGAACAACATCTCGATGATGCGTCGGCGGTCGGCGGTCAACTGCGGTATCTCGTTCTCCACGACCATGCCGTGCACGGCTGGCGTCACGCAGGCGGCATGGGGACGGCCATTGATATTGCACGTGCACACGCGGCAGGTTCCCGCGGGCGTCAAGTCGGGGTGCGAACACAAGCGGGGAATATAGATGCCCGCCGCGTCGCAGGCCTGCAGCACCGATTGACCTTCTGCGACGGGGACTTCTATCCCATCCACGCTGATCAGAATGGGTTCCATTGCCGTTAGCCTCTCTGCGCGACCGGTTCGCGACCTTGAACGCTGACTGCGTCGCGTAGCGCAATCTGCAGGTCGACGGCAGGCACGAACAGTTCCGGGCGCAGCCGGGCCTCGTAGCTCTCCGGAAAATTCTTCAATGTCGTCAGAATCGGGTTGGGGGCGGTCTGTCCGAGGCCGCAGCGGCTCATGCGCGCGACGGTTTGCGCAAGAGAATCGATCGCGCGGATGTCGCCAAGCGTTGCTCGTCCGGCCACGATCTTTTCCAATTCGCGCTTCAGCAACTGGGTTCCCACGCGGCAGGGCGCGCACCAGCCGCACGATTCGTCGACGAAGAAGTCGGCGAACTGCAGCGCGATATCGAGTACGTCGCGACTTTGATTGAATATCATGGTTGAACCTCCGGTCGACAGGTCCTCGTACGCAATCGTTCGACCGAAGTCCTTCGGCGCTATGGCTTCGCCTGACGGACCACTCATCTGCACATATCCCGCATCATTTACGCCGATGAGATCCAACAGTGCGTTGACGGTGATGCCGAAAGGCACCTCATAGACACCCGGCCGGGGGCAGTCACCGGAGACGCAAACCAGCTTTGTGCCGCTCGATTGCTTGGTGCCTAGGTTCAGAAACCAGGGTGCACCCGCTTGCAGGATGCGCGTGGCGCACGCGTACGTCTCGACGTTGTCGATGACCGTGGGTTGCTTCAAGTAACCATGCTCGGTCGGAAAGGGTGGGCGATCGCGCGGGGTCCCTCGCTTACCTTCCATCGATTCGAGAAGGGCCGACTCTTCACCGCAAATGTACGCACCAGCACCCAGTTGTATGCGGATGTCGAAATTGAATCCGGCACGCCCGCAAATGCCCTCCCCGAGCAAGCGTGCATCGCGCCGCGCAACAAGCCGCTTCTGCAGATCTTCATGGAGATAGGTGTACTCGCCTCGTAGGTAGAGGATTCCGTGGCGCGCGCCGATGGCATAGCCCGCAATGGTCATGCCATCCAGCACCAGATCCGGGAATTCGGCCAGCAGTACCCGATCCTTGAACGTTCCCGGCTCACCTTCATCGGCATTACACACCACGTAATGCTCGCTACCCGCAGCTTTGCGGGTCTCGCGCCACTTCATGCCGGTGGGAAAGCCGGCGCCCCCACGGCCGCGCAGCTTCGAGTTCGAAATGTCCTCGATGACCTTGTCGGGAGAAACGCTGAGCGCCGCTTTGAGGGCACTGTCGCCGCCGACCGCGCCCGAGAGCAGCGGACCCGCCTGGATGACTCCCGAGCGAACCGACTCATTTGGAAGTTTCTGCAGGCCGTTTCGTATTGCGTCGATAATCTGCGGAACGTCGGTTGGGTGAAGCGCCGTGCACACTCTCATGTCGATCAACGCGGCAGGTTCCTGATCCGCCATCCCGATGTCGCTGGTCCAATCCAGGGTAAACGCGCCGTCTGGCGTCGTTTGCCCCATGCTGATACCCAGCGCGCTCTCAAAGGCCGACGCTACCTCGCGAGCGCCTTTGAGCAGTGAAACAGGCGTTTTCGAAAGTCGAATTCGGCAGCGTCCCTTGGGCTTTCGGTCGAAGAAGGCATAGAAAGAGACCATCTGCTCTATCTCAACCGCATGGCGGCCGACGCACCCCGCGATCGTATGAATCGCTTCATCGCTCACGTAGCCGAATCGCCGCTGAACCCCAAGCACGATGTCCATCAGTCGATTCGGATCGGAAGCGAACTCGCGGACGATGTCAACCACGGCGGGAGCAGCATTCGGACTATTAGAGTTCAAGCGAAGCCTCTCCACGGAATACACCAGGCATTGCGAAACTATCGATGCACGTCGTTCCCGTCTGTTCGGCATCGTACACAGCCGTCATTGACACGGTGTGTTCGTGGTATTGGAAAAGTGAAGCCGAGCGAGTTGTCTGGAACTAGGTCTAGGTGATCGCCAAGCGGCGAAAAGCCGGCACCTTCACGAAGTCAAGCACCACCGCGAGCGCGGCGGCGCCCGCAAGTGTGCCGATCACGATGAGGATGGGCACAGGAGCCATCGCTATTCCCGTCACCGACAAGGTGGTGGCAATCAAAATATCGAGCACTGAGGATGCCAAGACCCAGTTGCTCGGTCGAGACGACCAAAGGTAGCGGCGTGCACGGTTATTGTAAGTGGTTGCCTGATTGCCGAAGACGATGGTCAAAAACGCAAGTGTTCTCAGTGCATTCAGGTCCATGTTGATGGCATATTTGCCGTACGCCAGGATGGCGGTGCAGAACACCAGCTCACCGATTCCCATGAGCGCGGCAGCGACCGTGAGACTACGAATACGCCATGCATTGGGCGTAGCCGAGGCACGCACGTTATCCGTGGTCAATGACATGCCCAGGAAGTCGCCCGTGATCATGATGATGACCATGAGCATGGGCGTGAGGATTGCGTGTCCGGTCATGAGCAACGCCACCGCCAAGAACAACACCTGCACGATCTTTTTCGTCATGGAATTCAAGGTGTAAGTGAGTATCCGCTGGAAAGTAAGTCGCCCTTCGTTGACGGCAGCGACGATTCCCTCAAGACCTGCATTGGTCAGCACCATCCCGGCCGCGGATTTGGCCACGTCAGTAGCAGTCGAGACGGCGATGCCGATTTGCGCCTGCCTCAAGGCCGGCGCATCGTTCGCCCCATCACCGCACATCCCAACGGTGTGATTGCTTTTCTGGAACGCTTTGACGAGTTTGTACTTATCCTCAGGCAGTACGCCCGCATAGACCGAGAATTGGTCCGGTCGCACGTCGGCAGCAATTCCGGGCGGTGAAACCGCGCCCTTGAGCCCGACCGTGTGCGCCACGATCGCGGCGGTCGTGGCCGCATCGCCCGTGACCATGATGGTGCGCACACCCAGCCCCTGTAACGCGGTTACAAGTCCCGGCGAGTCGGCGCGTGCAGGATCGCTCAAGGCGATGAGCCCGACCATTCGCATCATGGTCACAGGGCCGGTTGAGACCGCGAGCACCCGATAGCCCTGGCCCTCAAGGTCTTTTGCGGCCGTGGCGGCGCTCGCCTCGACAGATACCAGACCAACGATCGCCGAGAAGGCCCCTTTCGCGACGCGCTGTGGTGCGCCGTGGGTGTCCGTAAACGTGGCTTCGGACCGCTTGGTTGCGGGATCGAACGGTGTGAAGTGGGTGAGATGCATAGTCGCGGGCCACGTCTTTGTGGCGGCGGCCGAACGGATGGCCGCATCGACCGGATCCTGGCCGCCGTCGGAGCTCGCCAGGGCGGCGAGCGCAAGCACGTATGCGTCATCGAAACCCGACAGAGGATGAACGCTGGTCACGGTCAATTCGTTTTGGGTCAAGGTGCCGGTTTTATCGACGCACAACACGTCCATCGATGCCGCTTCATCAACAGCTGACAGGCGGGTTGGAAGGACACCGACCTTCGCGAGTGCACGCGCGCCGAGTGCAGAGGCAAGGGTGAACGTTGCGGGGAGCGCTACTGGTATGGACGCCAGAATGGCCGTCAGGGCGAGCGGAATGATCTCGGCGACGGGCATTTTCAGCAAGTAGGCGTAGCCGAGCATCAACAGAATGATGACCCCATTGCAGGCCGCCAGATTCCGCACGACCCGAAAAACCGCTTTTTGCTGCGAGCTTTCGACATGGGCGGTGCGCACGAGCTCCGCGGTACGGCCAAATTTAGTCCGCTCGCCGGTTGCCGTCACTTGCGCAACGGCCTCTCCCCGTCTGACTAACGCTCCCGCATAGATTTGCACGCCCGCACCCGCCTCGAGAGGTACGGATTCGCCTGTCAGCATGGACTGGTCGAGCAGCAATTCGCCCGTGCATATGCGCACATCCGCCGCGACGACGGCGCCCAACGACAGCTTGACCACATCACCGTTGACCAGCTCAGCTGCGGGTACCGTCTTCCACACGTTATCGCGACGCACCGAGGCATCGAACGCGAGGCGGGACTTTAAGGCTGCGAGCGTGGCCTGAGCTCGACTCTCTTGGAAGAAGCCAAGGACTGCATTGAAAATCAGCAGGAGCGCGATGATCCCGGATTCGACGTACTTGCCGAGGACTAATTCAAGCGCGATCGCCGCCTCGAGCATCCACGGAACCGGTGCCCAGAACTTGGCAAAAGCCATGCGTAGCGGGTGCAGCGCGGTGTCCGGCATTGAGTTTGGCCCGGAGGCTTTCAGGCGAGTTTCTGCCTCGGTTGCCGTAAGACCGCTGGCAGACGTCTGCATCGGTACCAATCCCACTCGCAGAGTACCGACGTTCTACCAACCATACCCGACTCCGTAGCCCAACCCATATCCCGGGCCCCAAGGACCCCATGCGCCCCAATTCCAGGCGGCGTCCGAGTACGAATCGGCGGTCATCTGCTGTTCGTCTGCGAGGTGCTTTTGCTGCTGATCCTGTTTGTATTGACCGTAGGCTTGCTGCGATCCCACATACAGACAACCGCAGACCAGCGAATCGGCGTAGATGTAGTGAATGGTGTCGCCCTTCTCGCGCTTCACAAACCGGTTTGGCGGCAAGCGACTGAGCATCGCTTTTCTCTCCGGAGTATTGGCAGGTCGAATGATGAAGCCCGCGGCGGCCAAGTTGTCCTCATGTTGTGTGACGATTTGTTGCTGCGTCTGACAGGCCACGAGTACTGTAAAGACAGACAGAAACACCGCTGCGCTCGCAAGGCGGAAACAGCGACGTGGCTTGCGGCCGATGAATCTAATCTGAGTCATGTATCGTTCCTCGGGAGTGATGAGAAGCCGGAGTTCGCGCTCTTCGCGAGCGCGGGGGTCATCGAGTGCGCAACCACCGCGTCTTAAAGATTCGAGTTTAGTCGGCTAAGACCGCGGTCGCTGTCTGCTAACGTACATACGGCAACTACAGCACGCGCTACCGGAAGGGATTACATGCATGCGATAATCGCATGTGGTTAAAAAGGGGAAATTGCTCTATGGGAATGCGCAATGTCGATGAGCACGCGGTTGGGCCATTTGCGTGGGTAGTTGTCGCCTTTCTGACCGCCTGTGCACCGTCCAGCCACGTTTTGATTGGGCACGCGCGACCGCCGATTACACCTGATCAGGTGACGATTTATTCGCATCCTCCGGCAACGCCTTTCGAGGAGATCGCGACGCTGGACGCTTCAAGCAAGAGTGCCTTCGGTACTGGCGGTCAAAAGTCCGTAGATAAAGTCGTCGAACGGCTCAAGATCGAGGCCGCGAAGCTCGGTGCCAATGGCGTGATCCTAGAGGGATTTTCCGATACAGAAACCGGTTCGATAGGCACCGGGGTCGGGTCTGACTCGTATGGCAATCACTCAGCCGTGGGTGTAGGCGTCGGAGGGTCATTAGGTATCTATAAAAAAACTGGTCGCGGGGAGGCCATTTACGTCAAACCCGCCGGCGGTTGAAACTCCAGATGCATTCAACTCCGGCTGCCAAAGTGACACCGATTGTGTGCGCCAATATAATCATCCCATGTCCATCCCGAACATTGCGGCGCGCATCGGTTGCGCCGGCAGTTGTTGGATCGCGCTGCTGGCCTGGCCCGCCTCGTCTTTGCATGCTCAGCGCGCCCCGATCGAGGCGCGGCATGGGCTCGTGACCTCCGCAAGCGCACTTGCTTCGTACGCCGGCGTGGAAGTCTTGAGAAGGGGCGGCAATGCGGTCGACGCGGCGGTGGCGACGGCTTTCGCATTGGCCGTGACCTACCCGCGCGCGGGCAATCTGGGCGGGGGAGGATTTGCCGTGCTGCGCCTGAGCGACGGCCGTACCACCACCATCGATTTTCGCGAAACGGCACCGTCCGCCGCGACTCGCGACCTGTTTCTCGATGCCCGGGGCGATGTCATTCCCGGCAAATCGATTACCGGCTATGCCGCGTCGGGCGTTCCCGGAACCGTGGCGGGTCTCGCGTTGGCCGAGGAGAAATACGGTTCCGGACGCCTGGCGTGGGCGGATCTCATCGAGCCTGCACACCGGCTCGCGGCTGCGGGCTTTGCCGTGACTCCGGCGCTGGCGCGCGACCTGCATGCGAGCGCGGAACTGCTCGGCAAGTTTCCCGACTCGCGCCGTATCTACCTGCGGGACGGACAGTTCTATGCTGCGGGCGATCGCATGGTTCTGCCGGAACTCGCCGCAACGCTCAGGCGCCTACAGCAGCACGGGCCCCGGGAGTTCTATACGGGCACGACGGCAAGGCTCATTGCCGATGACATGGCGGCGCACGGGGGGCTGATCACGGCCGCCGATCTGGCCCGCTACCACGCGGTCGAACGCGCGCCGCTGCACGGCAGCTATCGCGGCTACGAGATCGTGACGATGCCGCCCCCGAGTTCGGGAGGCATCGCGCTTCTGCAGATGCTCGGCATGCTCGAGCCGCACGATGTGGCCGCCTTGGGCCTCAATTCCGCGGCCAAGATTCATCTATTCGCCGAGGTGATGCGGCGTGCTTTCCAGGATCGCGCCCAGTTCCTGGGGGATCCGGACTTTGTAAAGGTTCCCGTGTCCGGCCTGCTGGATGAACATTACCTCCAGCAGCGCATGGCGGATTTCGATCCCGCGCACGCCACGCCGAACGCCAGTCTCGCCGTCGGCAATCCTGCCGCAACCCGCCAGTCCGTGCGTTCGGCGGCCGATCCGGCCGTGGCTCACGAATCCACCGACACGACCCAGCTATCCACCATCGATGCTGCGGGCAACGCGGTGAGCATCACCTACACGCTCAACGGATTGTGGGGCAGCGGCGTGACGGTGCCAAAGGCCGGCGTGCTGTTGAACAATGAGATGGACGACTTCGCAGCCAAGGTGGGTGTGCCCAATGGATACGGGCTGGTGCAAGGCGAGGCTAACGCAATAGCCCCTGGCAAGCGGCCGCTGTCCTCGATGACACCGACCATCGTGCTGAAGGACGGCAAACCCTTCCTCGTGACCGGCAGTCCGGGTGGTCCGACGATCATCAACACCGTGCTACTGGTGATCACCAACATCATCGATCACCGTCTCAGCGTGACCCAGGCGGTGGACGCACCGCGGTTTCATCATCAATGGCTGCCGGATGCCATTACACATGAGCCCTTCTTCACCTCGCCCGACAGCGTCGCGTTGCTCGAGGGGGAGGGATACACGGTGTCGGTTCGGACACTGTATCCGAACGCTCCCGAAGCGAGCGCGTTTACGTGGGGCGACGCGGAAACCATACTCATCGATCCGAGGACGGGGCTGCGCCTCGGCGCCAACGACTGGCGCAGCCCGGATTCCGCCGCGGTTGGGTGGTGAGTGTTCCAGGTTGACCTTGCTCGAATACCGTTCATGCTGATGTTGCGCGTGCTGTTCCTGGTGCTTTCAATGGCGTGCGCGATGCATGCATGGGCGGGTGCGACGCTCGATCGTGTCAAGCGCAGCGGCGCTCTCAACGACGTGCTCGTGAACACCTATCCGCCGTTCGGCTTCATCGGCGACGATAATCAACTCACCGGCTTCGACGTCGATGTGGCGCGCGCCTTTGCCGCCAAGCTCGGCGTTGCCCTGCACCTCGCGACTCCAGGCTGGGAGACCATCGTCTCGGGGCGGTGGGTCGGGCGCTGGGACATTTGCATCTGCTCCATGAGTCCGACCACCGAGCGCGCGAAGGTCTTGAGTTTCCCCGTGACCTACTACAGTTCGCCCGCCGTTCTGACGGTGCATGCGAGCGAGCAGCGGATCAAGTCGATCGCGGATATTTCCGGCAGGCGCGTCGGGGTGGGAACGGGCTCGAGTTATGAAAACTACTTGAACAAAGCGCTCGTCATTCCGGGCGCGGCGCCGTTGGCCTATCCGTTTCATGACGTGATCGTGATACCGGGCGATGAGACGTTGAACTTTCGCAATCTGGCACTGGGGCCGGGTGTGCGCTTGGATGCCATCGTCTCCGATCTGGCCACCGCGCAGTCCTACGTCAATGCCACGCACCAGCTGAAGATCTTGGGAGCTGCGCTCTATGCCGAGCCCAATGTGGTGGCGACGGAGAAGGGGGATCCGGAATGGGATCGCACGGTGAGCGCGACGTTCAATGCATTGAAGGCTGATGGAACGCTGGCCGCGCTGTCGCGCAAATGGTTCGGCCAGGATATTACGCTCGATGCCCACTGAGGCGGCGCAGGTCGCGGATCGCAGCCGCGCGCAGAGCCGGTTTCGCCGCAACGTGTGGCTGACCTGGGTGCTGTTGTGCGCCTTGCTGGCCGGCGCCTGTTATGGGCTGCACCTCGATTTCGCGTATGTCGCTGAGAAGCTGCCGTTCCTGCTGGGTATTCGGCTCGCACCGGACGGGTTCATTCAGGGTGCTGCGCTGACCATATTCGTCACCGCCTGTTCGATGGTGTTCGCGCTGCTGGTGGCGCTGCTCACGGCGCTCGGGAGATTGTCGAGGAATCCTGTGGCCTTTGCGGTCGCCACATTCTATGCGTCGCTGTTTCGCGGTACACCGCTGTTGGTGCAGGTGCTCATCATCTACCTGGCACTGCCACAGATCGGCATCGTGCTCGGCGCTTTGAGTTCGGGGTTGATTGCGTTGTCGCTCAACTATGGCGCCTACCTCGCTGAAACGATTCGCAGCGGCGTGATGGCGGTGCCGGCGGGGCAGCGGGAGGCGGCGCTGGCGCTGGCGCTGCCGCGATGGGTGATTGCGTGGAAGGTGGTCGCACCACAGGCCATGCGGCTGATCATTCCGCCGGCCGGCGCCCTGTTCGTGTCGATGCTGAAGGACTCCTCGCTGGTCTCACTGATGGGCTTGTGGGAACTCAATTTTCTGGCACAGTCCTATGCCCGTGCTTCCTATCACTATATGGAGATGCTCATTACCGCTGCGTTGATCTACTGGTCGCTGTCCGTGCTGTTCGAGGTGGTCCAATTCCGGTTGGAACGCCGTTTCGGCAGGGGCGTCGCATCCGTGGGCAGACACTAGCCATGACGAGCCCGCCTGCGGTCACGATCCTGGACGGCGGCATGGGGCGGCAATTGTCGCGCATGGGCGCTCCATTCCGCCTGCCCGAATGGTCGGCACTGGCCTTGATCGAAGCGCCGCACTTCGTGAGCGACGCCCACGACGCGTTCATTGCCGCCGGCGCACAGGTCATCACCACCAACAGCTACGCCCTCGTGCCCGCGCGCATTGGCGAGGCGCGCTTCGCAGCCGACGGAGAGCGTCTGGCGGATCTCTCCGGCCGGCTCGCGCGCGCGGCGGCGGATCGGGCGGGTGCGCCGGTGCGTGTGGCGGGGTCGCTGCCGCCGGTGTTCGAATCCTACCGCCCGGATCTGTTTGACGCGAAGCGGGCGCCGGCCATCATCGATACCATGGTGTCGGGCTTGGTGCCGTACATCGATTCGTGGCTCATCGAAACGCAAAGCTCGATCGCCGAGGCGGAGGTCGCGATGGCGGCGGCGCGGCGCACGAATCTGCCGATTTGGGTCTCCTTCACCCTGCGCGATGAGATAGGCCGCGACGGACCGGCGCAACTTCGCTCGGGAGAGCCCGTCGAACTCGCGGTGGCCGCAGCGGTGCAACGCGGTGCACAGGCCGTGCTCTTCAATTGCAGCCAACCGGAGGTGATGGATGCGGCCGTGCGGGCGGCCGCCGCTACGATCGCCGGCGGCGGGTATGGGGCGGTACGTATCGGCGTTTATGCGAATGCGTTCGTGCCAGAACCTGAGGCAGTCGAGCCTTATGCAGGTATCTCCGAGATTCGCGATGATGTGAGTCCTCAGCGCTATGTCGAATTGGCTGCCACCTGGGTCCAGTCGGGAGCGACGATCATCGGCGGCTGCTGCGGCATCGGGCCGGAGCATATCGCTGCACTGCGGAGCCGCTTCCGTTGAGCGCGCCCACGACGCCATTGCCGGGCGCGCCGGTTGCAGCCCAACCGCTGCTCGAGGTTTCGCGCTTGAACAAGTCGCACGGCGCGGTGCACGTGCTGCGCGATGTTTCGTTGGACGTTGCCGCGCACGAGCGTGTGGTCGTATGCGGCCCGTCGGGTTCCGGCAAGTCGAGTCTGCTGCGTTGTCTCAACGGACTGGAGCCGCACGATTCGGGCCGTATCGTCATCGACGGCACCGTGCTCACCGGCGCGAGCTCGGCACTGGGCCGGGTGCGGCGCGAAGTCGGCATGGTATTTCAGTCCTTGAATCTGTTCCCGCACATGACCGCGCTGGAGAATTGTACACTGGCGCCGATCTGGGTTCGCAAGATGCAGCCCGCGGAAGCTGAAGCGCAGGCGTTGACCTACCTGGCCCGCGTGCGTCTCGCGGCACATGCCCACCGATACCCCAGTCAGTTGTCGGGCGGCGAGCAGCAGCGCGTGGCCATCGCCCGCGCCTTGATGATGGCGCCCAAAATCATGCTGTTCGATGAGCCCACGTCCGCGCTCGACCCGGAGATGATCAAGGAGGTGCTGGACATCATCATGGGTCTCGCAGACACGGGAATGACCATGATTTGCGTGACTCATGAGATGGGTTTCGCCAGGCGCGCGGCCGATCGCATCGTGTTCATGGATCATGGCGAGATCGTCGAGCAGGGCACGCCCGAGCAGATGTTCGACGACCCGAAGACCGAACGGCTGCAGATGTTCCTGAGGCAGATCCTGCGTGGCGGTGCTGGCCCGCAGTCGCTTGACGCTGCGCGCGTCGATTGACAATCCCCGGTCGGACAAGTACTTTGCCGCGCGGTTGGTTGGCTAGGTGGCAGAGTGGTCATGCAGCGGCCTGCAAAGCCGTGTACGCCGGTTCGATTCCGACCCTAGCCTCCAGTTCCCAGCACCTCAAGGTCATGCGCTTGCGCTGCCAATGCAAGGGCTCCATCGTGAGTTGCCGATCTCGCGGCAGAGAATTTTGCTAACGCAGCACCGTGCGCGCCCAAAACTTCATTGCCAAAAACCGCACGACGCCATGGTTACGACGATACTTACCCTGGATAATATCGTAGGAAATTCGAAGTTTTTCATCATCTTCGGCGAGGTTATGCATCAAGGACGGGGCTCCGGTTCGATAGCGCGCGACCGCCTGATTGACGAAGATGGCGCCGGTTGCATGGGCAATGCGCGCCCATAAATCGGTATCCTCACAGACTGGTATCTCGCCATCGAATCCTCCGGCCGCGGTAAATGCGTCGCGGCGCGCCATGCCTCCGGACGTGACCAGCACGGCGGGTCGGAACAACAAGCTGGCGGTCAACTGGTATCCGCCGCGCAGCCGTGCGGCGCGGCAACGGGCATCCCCAAAGTATTTTTGGTTGTGCTCGAGCGCGTTGCCGTTCACGCCAAATGGCTCGATCGCACCAAATGCCATGCCGGCCTTCGGCTGGGTATCGAGCGCGCGCGACAATGTCGCGAGTGCATCCGGCTGCAGCAGGTCATCGTCGTCGAGAAAGTGCAAATAGCGGCCCACGGCAATCTGCGCGCCGTCGTTTCTGACGGGGTTCCCTCATTTTTGCTTCCAAAAGTGACGGTAGAAGTACGGGCTATTTCCCGATGGTTTTTGATCCATCAAGCATAAGTGAATGATTTCCAATGCGTTTCTGTTGCTCCCCGAAACC
>Ga0182030_10003142_pt1 | contig 35216 bp, 29 predicted proteins | sample 812S3MmetaG_FD_121299 | JGI IMG/M metagenome (GOLD analysis project Ga0182030, IMG submission 121299) | Permafrost microbial communities from Stordalen Mire, Sweden - 812S3M metaG (Illumina Assembly) | ecosystem: Environmental > Terrestrial > Soil > Wetlands > Permafrost | place: Sweden...
CCCGGCGACAAAGGCGACGAGCAACACAATCAATACGACGAACGTGTTGCGCTGCAGCCAGTAAAGCAGTTTCTCGGACCCGAGCAGCGAGCGTAAGCCCGCCCCCCTCACCGGCCCGCTGACTTGCGCGGCTCGCGAGAGCGAAAAGAACCCGCCGAGCATCACCACGAACACGATCAGGCCGCCTTGTATGACCTGACCGAAGTTGGGGTCGATATTCATGAAGATGAGATCGGCGGGGATCAGGGTCAGGACGAACGCCGCGATGACGGGCCCGAAAATCCCACCGCGCCCGCCAACCAGACTGACGCCGCCGATCACGACTGCGGCCACTCCGCTCAACGTATAGAGTACGCCGGAGCGTGGCGAACCTATGCCCGTCGTCATCGTCAGGCCCAGGCCACCAATCGAACTGAAGAGGCCGCCTATGACATAGGCGAGAAATCGACTTTGCGCGATGTTGACGCCGCTGCGGAACGCCGCCGTGCGGTCACTTCCGACAGCGTAGAGCCGCAGGCCCAGCTTGCTCCTTCGCAAGGGAATCCACACGATCGCCAGTGAGGCGACGAGCAGGACAAGCGAGTTCGACAGCCAGGGAGTGAACAGCGTTCCGGCGCCGAGGGCGAGGAAGTCGTCGGGCGCGCCGCCGCCCGGCTTTTCAAGCACCAGTAGAGCGACGCCGCCCCAGATGAAACCCGTGCTCAAGGTCACGATCACGTCGGGGACGCGCGAAAAGACAACGAGCGCGCCGTTGATCGCGCCAACCAAGGCGCCGGCGCAGAGAATCAGAACGGCGAGGCCAAGCGCCTCGCCAAATCCCGCGTTCTCCATGCTTCGCGCAGCGAGCACATTCGAGACCGCCATCACCGAGCCGACGGAAAGATCGATGCCGCCGGATATGACGATCAAAGCTTGCGCCGCGGTCGCGAAGGCCAACGGCAGCGCCGCCATCGCAAGCGACTGCGCATCGAAGGCGTCGAAGCTGCGGTGGATCGCCACGGTAAATGCGAGGAAGGCGACAAGCAGCGCGGGCATGGCGAACAGCGTCGGATAACGCGACAGGGCGCTGCGAACTCGCTCCGTCAGCCCTGCGGATGTTCTAGCGGCGCGCGCGGCGGAAACAGATTGATCTCTTAGGCCCAGCATCATGCGCTGAGCTCGATGGGCGATCCCAGACCGTGCGCCGCGCGCAGCAACGTCGCTTCATCGGCCTCGGCCGCGGGCCTTTCGTCAACGACCCTGCCACCGAACATGACAATCGCGCGATCGCACGCCAAGCCGATTTCGGTCAGCTCCGAGGTGAACAGCAGGACCGCCGATCCGCTTGAGGCCAGCTCGCGCACGAGCGCATAAATCTGATGCTTGGTGCCGATGTCGATGCCGCGGGTGGCGTCGAAACACAGCAGCGTCTTGAAGCCGTTCGCCAACCAGCGCGCGATGACGACCTTTTGCTGGTTTCCGCCACTGAGACGACGCAATTCGGACTCCGCGCGCGTGTCGATTTCAAGTCGACGGACCGCAGCCGCCACGCGATCGCGTTCGCGCCACATGGGTATGGGTCCCCACTTGCGGACGTCGCGAAACGCCGGCAGGGCGATGTTCTCGCGAATCGAGCGCTGTTGCAGCAGCGCATGCAATCTGTTGGCGGGAACCAGCACCAACCCGGCGTCAATGGCGTCCGCCGGGTGGCTGAGCGTGAGCCGTCGTCCCGCGGCGTAAATCTCGCCGCCGTCAGCCAAGCGCACCCCGGCGATGCAGTCGAACAGTTCCTGCTGCCCCTGGCCCTCCAGCGCGGCGACGCCCAGGACTTCGCCCGCCCGCAAGCTGAAAGAAACATCGTGGAGCAAACGGCCGCAGCGCAGAGCCCGCACTTCGAGCGCCGGCGGTTCGCCTGTCGCCGCTTTCGTTTCGCTCGTTCTGGCGGCGGCACGCGCAGCCGCCTTGGTTGCGGAGCCGCCGAGCATCAGCGAGACGATGCGCTCGTCGCTTCCGGATGCGACATCAACCACGCCCACGACGACCCCATCGCGAAGCACTGTCGCGCGATCGCAGAGCGCCGCGACTTCGGCCATCCGGTGCGAGATGAAGATGACCGAATGCCCACGGTGGCGCCACAACCGGACGACCTCGAACACGCGCTCGGACAGATCCGCAGGCAGCGCCGCCGTGATTTCGTCGAGCAGGAGGATGAGCGGGTCGGAGGCGAGCGCCCGCGCGAGGTCGATCAGACGCAGGATCGGATAGGGGAGGTCGCGAACGAAGGCGTCGAAACGAAGGTTCTCAACGCCGAGCGCGTTCAACCAACGCCGCACCTCGCTCGCGGCGACGTCGGCCAACCGCATGTTGTCGCCGACAGTCAAATCTGGAACCAGGGCGGGGTCCTGATAGACCGAGACGATTCCGGCGGCGCGCGCAGCGGCGGGAGAGCGAAGCGACTGCACTACTCCGCGAATGGCTATCGTTCCCAGATCCGGCGAATGGACGCCGGTCAGGATCTTGACCAGCGTGCTCTTGCCCGCCCCGTTCGCGCCCATCAGCGCGTGGATCTCGCCGGCGCGCACGTCGAGCGTCGCCGATCGAAGGGCCGTGACCGCGCCGAATCTCTTGGCGATGTCCTTGACCTCGAGGAGGTTTGCAACGCTGTTCATGCCCGCGGCGTTTCTGGCCCAACCAAAATGAATGCGGCGTCCGGGGTGTTGACAACCCGGACGCCGTCGCTCAGCGCCTCATTCGCCCGGACCTTTGCAGTCCTTCTCCTGCGCCGCCGTGAAATGCCCGTAATCCTTCTCAGGGCCGTAGATCGGATCGGTCGGCGCGACATTCGGATCGTAGAGCTTCTTGAGCGCCTCCACGTTTTCGTCCGTGGTGTTGTCGTACCAGGCGGTCGGAACCGTCGTCACCCTGTCGCGCGGCTTCTTCTGCAGGACATCGAGGGCGACGACCAGACCAGCGGCGCCAATCGCCGGTGAGTTGCTGACCGCGACGCCGACCAGTCCGTCCTTCTTATAGTCGATCAGTTGTTTGATAAAACCGTTGTTGTCGGCGCCGACGAGCGGGACAAATGGCTTCTTCGCCGACTTGAACGCCTCGACCACCGTATAGTCGATCCCGGAGGTCCACACGCCGTCGAAATGCTTGCCGGAAGCCAGCATCGTCGACATCTGTTGCGCGGCCTTTTCGTTCGACCAGTCCATGAAGGTTGTGGCGACGACCTTGATGCCGGGATTATCCTTGAGCACCGCGTCGACGCCCGACTGCCTTACGCCGTCGCCGGGCGCCCCATCGATGCCGCGCATCTCATAGACATCGCCTTTGCCCTTCAGCTGGTCGACGAGCCATTTGGCGCCGACTTTGGCGTAGGTCACCTGATCGCCGGTGACGATATAGGCTTGCGGCGCGCTGACCGGCTGGTCCGCCGCCACCACGACGATGCCTTTGTCGGCGGCTTGTTTGATCACGCCGTCCAGCGCCTTGCCGTCGGACGGGTTGATGATGATCGCGTTGACGCCCGCCGAGATCAGGGTGCGCAGATCCGCGATCTGCTCGGCCGGGCCCGCCTCGCGGTTAGCCAGCACGATCTTCGAGACCAATCCCGAAGCCAGCGCTTCAGCCTTGATCGAACAGACAAACTCCTCGCGCCAGCTGTTGCCGATATGCGTGTTTGAGACGCCGATTACGAACTGCTGCGCGGCCTTGGCGTCTTCCGCCAGACCCGCCGCTGCCAGACACGCTCCCAATGCGAGCGCGACGCCACTGATATATTTCATTGCTTTCTCCTCCCGTTCAGCCGCCGGTAGACTCCAGCGAGCGTATTGCGGTTACAAACAATCGCTACCTCGCTCGATGTCACTCGAGCGAGCCTCTGCCGCCAATTCTGAAGGACTCCTCGCGCCCCCTCCAATTTTTTGCTTTTCGGAACGAGCTAACAATATTGCAATTCTGGTGTCAACTTTGTGTCTGGGGCAGGTTATTCAGGTGGAGCGGGTTCACCTCCGCGGGGAGCGAGGAGGCGCTTCTCCGAGCTCACCGGGCCGGCTTTTCGGCTTGTGAAAGGCCGAGCATGCGGCGAACCCGCGTCGCATCGGACGCTCCGCCGGCGAAATCGTCGAAGGCCTTGGTCGTCGCGGGAATGATGTGCGAGGCGATGAACCCGGCGCCTTCTCGCGCCCCGGCCTCGGCGTCCTTCAGGCAACACTCCCATTCCATCACCGCCCATCCGTCATATCCGAAAGCGGCAAGCTTGGAGAACACGGCGCGGAAGTCGATCTGGCCGTCGCCGAGCGAGCGAAAGCGGCCGGCGCGTTCAAGCCAAGGCAAGTATCCGGAATAGACGCCTTGCCGCCCGTCGGGGTTGAATTCGGCGTCCTTGACGTGAAAGCCGCGGATGCGCGAATGGTAGATGTCGATGAAGGCAAGATAGTCTAGTTGCTGCAACATGAAATGAGAGGGATCGTAGTTGATGCCGCAACGCGAGTGATTGCCGACTGCATCGAGAAACCGCTCGAATGTCGCGCCGTCGAACACGTCCTCGCCGGGATGGAGTTCGTAGGCGACATCCACGCCGGCATCGTCGAATTTGTCGAGGATAGGGCGCCAGCGGCGGCTGAGTTCGGCGAACGCCTCCTCAATCAAACCCGGCGGGCGCTGCGGCCACGGGTAGAAAAATGGCCACGCTAGCGCGCCGGTGAAGGAGACCGCGACGTTCAGCCCCAGATTGCGCGAAGCCAGCGCGGCAAGGCCGAGTTGTTCTACCGCCCAGCGCTGGCGTTCCAGCGGCCGGCCTCGAAGGGACGGCGGGGCGAAAACGTCAAAAGCTTCGTCGAAAGCGGGATGCACGGCGACGAGCTGTCCGAACAGACTGGTGGAAAGCTCGGTAATAGATATGCCGTGTTCGCGGCCGACGCCGGCGAAGTCGTCGCAATAGGTCTTCGATTCCGCCGCCTGTCGCAGGTCGAGAAAACGACAGTCGCCGGCCGGAATCTGGACGCCCTTGTAGCCAAGCTCCGCGCTCCAGCGGCAGATCGCCGGCCAGGAGTTGAATGGCGGCTCATCCGCAGCGAATTGCCCGATCGTGATCCCCGGCCCCTTCAAGGTTGAAGGCATGCGTTCCTCCCCTTCAAAGCTGCCCGCCCGGCACTGCGGCCTTAGGAGCGATCATGGCCTGCTCGACGCCCCAAGTCCAGAACGGCGCCGGACGGGCGGCAAAATCGAAATTACCGTTTCCGCCGCTCTGGCGATCCGGCGCGATCCGTTCCATAACGGGCGACCGAGACTTGGGGCGACGTGGATCGTCTAAAGGAAAAACTCGGGTTCGGGAGGGCGGGTCCGGTCATGAGCGCAACAGGCGCGGGCAATCGCGAAGAGATCGTCATCCTCGGCGCTTTGCCGCAGGCTCTGACGGCCGAGCTGCAACGGCGCTATGTCGTCCATCCCGTCTACGAGGCGTCCAACCCGCTCGCAAAGCTCGCCGCTGTCGGCGCGAACTGCCGCGCCGCCGTGGGGCACGGCATGGCCGGGCTGACGGCGGCGCATCTCGAGCGATTGCCGAAGCTGGAGATCTGCGCGCTGCATGGCGTCGGCCTGGAGACCAGCGACCTGCCGGCGATAAGAGCGCGTGGCGTCAAGCTGACGACCACGCCGGTTTTGTTCGACGACGTCGCCGACCTCGCAATCGCGCTGGCGCTGGCCTGCTGCCGCGAAATTCCGCGCGCCGACCGTTATGTACGATCCGGCGCCTGGAGCCGGGCGCGGCTGTCCCCAGGTCGCAAGCTCAGCGGCATGCGGGCCGGCATTATGGGTCTCGGCCGGATCGGCGGCGAGATCGCCCGCAGGCTGGAGGGCTTCAACTGCAAGATTGGCTACGCCGATCCCGTCAGGGAGGAGCCGCGCTATCGCCGCTTCGACGACGCGGTCGACCTTGCGCGCAATTGCGACGTCTTCTTTCTCGCCGCCGCCGGAGGCCCGAAGGGCTCGCCGCCGCTGGTGGATGCGCAGGTGCTGGGGGCGCTGGGGCCGCGTGGCATTTTCATCAACATATCGCGCGGCTGGCTGGTCGATGAGCCAAGCCTAATATCGGCGCTGGTCGACAAGCGGCTCGGCGCCGCAGGGCTCGACGTGCTGCTCGACGAGCCCGAAGTTCCCGAGCCGCTGCTCGCGCTCGACAACGTCGTGCTGACCCCGCACATTGCGAGTTCGACGGAAGAAACCCTGGCGCTGATGCGCCAATGCGTGCTCGACAATCTCGAAAGCTGGTTCAGCGGCGGCGGCGCGTTGACCTCGGTGACGTGACAAGCGCGAGCGGGAGGGAAAGATCATGTCTGAGTCTGAAGGGCTGCAAGGCGGCGCCGGCGAGTGGGGCTCGCTGCGCAGGGTCGCCGAGTTCAAGCGACGGCTGAAGGCCGGCGAGGCGATGTTCGGAGGCTGGCTCAGTCTCACCGATCCCGTCGCCGCCGAGCTGATGGCCCGCTGCGGCTTCGACTTCCTGTTCATCGACACAGAGCACGGCGCCTGGGACCTGATCGCGCTGCAGACCGCGCTCATGGGCTTCAACGGCTCGCCGACCGTGCCGATCATCCGCGTCGCCTGGAACGACCATGTGCGGATCAAGCAGGCGCTCGATCTCGGCGTCGAGGGAATCATGGCGCCGATGGTGCGCACGGTCGAGGAATGCAAGGCGCTGGTGCGCGCCTGCCGCTATCCTCCGGTCGGCGCGCGCGGCTTCGGGCCGCGGCGCGCCTCCAACTATTATCGCGATCTCGACGCCTATGTCGCCGCGGCCAACGACGCCATTTTCGTCATGCCGCAGATCGAGGACATCGCCACGCTCGACGTGATCGACGAGTTTCTCGCCGTGCCCGGCATCGACGCCGTTGCGCTGGGGCCAAACGATCTCTCAGGCACCACCGGCCACTTCCGCCAGCACGCGCATCCCGCCAACGCCGGCGCGGTGGACAAGGTTCTCGCCCACGCCAAGGCGGCCGGGATTCCGGCCTGTCTCGGCGTCAACAGCAAGGCCGCCGAGCTGCCCGGCTGGCTCGCCAAGGGCGTCAAGCTGCTGCTGGTGACCGCCGATCTCGAATTGCTCGCGGCGGGAAGCGCCGAAGCGCTGCGAAACGGCCGCAAGGCGATTGCCTGAAAAGGAGAGCTGTTGACCATGTCCGCAAGCTACACCCGCTATGCCAGCCTCGCTGATAAGACCGTCTTCATCACCGGCGGCGGCTCCGGCATCGGCGCTTCGATTGTCGAGGCTTTTGTCGCCAACGGCTCGCGCGTCGCGTTCGTCGACATTCTCGAAGACCCCTCCCGCGCGCTGGTCGAGCGCCTCTCGGCCGACGGAAACGCCCCCCTGTTCCTCAAATACGACCTCACCGACATCGAGGCGCTGCGGCGCGCGGTCGCTGAGGCGACCGAGAAACTCGGGCCTATCGGCGTGCTGGTCAACAATGCGGCGAACGATCAGCGCCAGCCCATCGACGAGGTCACGCCGGAAAGCTGGGACCGGACGCAGGCGCTCAACCTGAAGCACCAATTCTTCGCCGCCCAGGCGGTGCGCCCGGGCATGCGCAAGCTCGGCGGCGGCTCGATCATCAACTTCTCCTCGCTCGCCTGGATGAAAGGCGTTCCGAAGCTGACGGCCTACGCAACCGCCAAGGCCGCCGTCGTCGGCCTCACGCAAAACCTGGCGCGCGAGCTCGGCGACGAAAACATCCGCGTCAACGCCGTGGCTCCCGGCGCCGTCATGACCGAGCGCCAGCGCCGCCTCTGGGTGAGCGAGGCCGACATGGAGAGTTTCAGGGCCGCCCAGTGCCTGCACGTGTCGCTGACCGGCGACGCGATCGCGCCGGCGGTGCTGTTCCTCGCCTCCGACGACGCCAGAATGATCACCAAGCAGTGCCTCGTGGTGGACGGCGGCATGCATTAGCTCTTGGACGCGACCGCAGACGCCGGCTTCACGTCGCGTGACTCCCGTGCTACGTATGGGATTGCGTGAATCGCAATAAGCGGCGAAGCGCGACCGGAATGTTCGAAGCGAGGCCGCCAACAGGCCCGCGCGACGGGAGGGAACAACATGCTGAAGGCCATTGGCATTATTGCATCGATTGCGTCCGCTTGCGCCTGGAGTTCGTCCGCCCTGGCCCAGTCCGGGACCATCGACAAGGCGGTGGGCGGATATTCGTTCTCGGACGCCGCGAAGGAAGCCGCGACGACGAAGAAGGACGGCAAGCCGCTGACCTTCGCGATCATCACCCACACCGCCGGCAACGGTTTCTTCGATCCCGTCTATGTCGGCGCGCAAGTCGCCGCCAACGCCTTCGGCATCAATCTCATCAAGCTCGGCTCTGAATCCGCCGTCGACGACATCCCGCGCGAGATCCAGATCCTCAACCAGATCGTCAACGATCCCACCATCAACGGCATCATCATGACGACGCCGCAGGTCGGGGCCTACAACGACATCGTCAAGAAACTCGAAGCGCGCGGCGTCGTGATCGCCACCACCAACTCGTTCGACGGCACGCTGCTCGACCGCTCCGGAATCAGCCACACTGGCCAGGAATCCTCCGCGGCGGCGATTGGCGGCGAGGCGCTCGTCAAGTGCCTCTTGGACAACAAGATCAAGGGCGGCTCGATCCTGTTTCCCAACACCGTGCCGGTCGGCAATGTCGAGGTCAACCGTCGCGTGACCGCCGCCTTCCAGGCCACCGTCAAGGCGCTGAAGGCCGCCAACCGGCTGCAGGACTTCAAGGTCGACGCCGGCCCTAACAATATCGGCGTCGACGTCGGAACCGACATCACCGCCGGCCCCATCGTCCAACTGATCGAGAGCCGCAAGGACGTCGTCGGCCTGTTCGGCCCGAACGGCGGCGTCACGCCGGCGATCGGCGACGCGGTCACGCAGTTGAAGCTCAACGGCAAGATCTGCGCCTACGGCTTCGATCTCGGACCGAAGCAGCTTGAGCAGATCAAGACCGGCGCGCTGCAGGGCTCGCTCGGACAGCAGCCGTTCCTGCAAGGCTTCTATCCCGTCGTGCAGCTCTATCTGCAAATCGACCGCAACATCGCGGCCGCCAATCTCGACACCCGCGCGCAGGTGGTGACCAAGGAGAATGTCGACAAGGTCGGCAAACGCTTCGAGAACTGATCCGGCGCCAACATGACTGTGGCGACTCTGACGGCTTCGCGGCGCGAGGGCAAGCGGCCGCCCTCGCTGCTCGTCGGCGCGTGGGAAGTCGGCCTGCTCGTCGTCATGGTCGCGCTCTATCTCGCCGGCCTCTATCTGAACCCCGCGTTCTTCGGCTCGACCGACGCTCTGTTCTCGGTGTTGCGCGACGCTTCGCGCTACGGCGTGATGGCGGTCGGCATGACCTTCGTCATCGTCAACAAAGAGCTCGATCTCTCCGTCGGCTCGACCTTCGGACTGACCGCGACGGTGTTCGGCCTGTTGTTCGGGCCGAGCTATTTCAACTACGACATCGTCACCGCCGTGACCGGATGCCTCGCGCTCGGGCTCGCCGTCGGTCTCATCAACGGCGTGTTGGTGACGTTCCTCGAAGTCCCCGCCTTCATCGCCACGCTGACGATGCTGTTCATCGAGCGCGGGGTGATCCTCGGCCTGACAGGCGCCAAGAACATCGCGTTCGAGATCAAGGCCGACGGCGCGCCGACCTTCTTCCGGCTCGGCGACGTCAACGCGCTCGGCTTCAACAATCAAATAATCGTCTTCGTCGTCATCGCCGCGCTCGGCGCCGTTACGCTCGCCTACACGTCCGTCGGCTGGACCACTTACGCGACCGGCGGCAACGAGCAGGCGACCCGTTACGCCGGGGTCAACACCCGCTTCGTGCGGATGCGTTCCTATCTGTTCTCATCGCTCTGCGCCGTCATTGCCGGTCTGATGAATGTCGCCCAGAGCAAGGACGCCGACCCGCAATTCGGCCTCGGCGCCGAGCTCGTGGTGATCGCCTCCGTCATCGTCGGCGGCGCGGCGATCTTCGGCGGGCGCGGGCGGGTGATCGGCTCCTGCATGGGAGCGATATTCGTCGGTCTCGTCGACAAGGTGCTGCGCGAGGGCGTGCCGATCGTGCGCGAGATCGACGTCGGCGACGGTGAAAAGCTGCAAGTCGCCGCGGTCGCGCAATTGCCGCCGGGCGCCGTTCCCGCCGTGCTTGGCGTCGTGCTGGTGTTGGCGGTGCTGATCGAGCCGTGGATCGTGCGCCGCCGCATCTTCACGCGCGCGTGGGCCTATCTGCGCGGCGCGTCGCCGCCGCAGGTTCCCGACATCGGCGAAATCGCGCTGACAGCGGCGCAAACGCGCGGAACGACGGTGCAGGCGCGCGGACTCGGCGCGCGCGGGATTGTGGCCTTCTTCTATCGGCGCGACGCGGCGGCGATCATGCTCGTGGTGGCGCTGTGGTTGTTCGGGCTTTGGGCGCGGCCGGATTTCTGGGGCAATCTCGACAACTCGTTCGCAATTCTGCTGGCGTTCTCGGAGATCGCGCTGCTCGCCGTCGGCCTGACCTTCGTGATGGCGAATGGCGACATCGATTTGTCGGTCGGCTCCGTGCTCGCGCTATCCGGAGCGGTCGCCGCGGTGGTGATGAAGGACACCGACCTCGGCCCGTTTGCCGCGGCGGTGCTGGCCATAGCCGCAGGGGTTTTCGCGGGCGCCGTCAACGGCTGGTTGACCGCCTATGTCGGTCTACCCTCGTTCATCGCGACGCTCGGCACCTTCTATTGGGCGCGCGGCGTCGGCTCCTCTATCGTGGCGGGCACGCAGCTCAACGGCTTCCCGGAATCGTTCAACCTGATTGGTCGCAGCCTGATCGAGCTGCTCGACGCGGCGGGCGCGGCGCCAGCCAAAGGGACAGTCTGGTTCGCCATCGCCTCCGCGGTCGGCGTGCAAACGATCTTCGTCATCCTGGTCGCCATCGTCGGCGGAATCGTGCTCGCCAAAACGCCGTTCGGTCAGATGGTCTACGCCGTCGGCGGCAATCAGCGCGCGGCCAGCTTCGCCGGCGTCAACACGCGCCGCGTGCGTTTCACCGCGCTGGTCATGTCCGGCGCCTGCGCCGCCTTCGCCGGCGTGATCTATGACGCCTTCTACCGCAGCTTCATTCCGACCGCCGGGCAGTTGCGCGAACTCGACGCGATCTCCTCGATCATCATCGGCGGCGGCTCCATCTTCGGCGGCTACGGCACGATGATCGGCTCGCTCGCCGGGGCCGGCGTCATCACGCTGATCCGCTCGCTGCTGTCGCTGCAGATCATCCTCTCCGACGGCGCCTCGTTCGTCCTGCCGCAGCAATGGCAGAACGTCTTCATCGGCGGCATCCTCATCACAGCCGTGGTCGGCGACATCTGGATTCGGCAAAACCACGTCTTCGGACGCTGGTTCAAACGCAACAGGCCGGCGCAGCGGCGCCGAACCGAGGAGGCGGCATGACGGCGCCGGTCATCGAGATGCGTTCCATCTGCAAGAGCTTCGGGCCGGTGCGCGCGCTCCACAATGTCGATCTGACCCTGGCTCCCGGCGAGATCCTGGGACTCGTCGGCGACAATTCCGCGGGCAAATCCACGCTGATGAAAATTCTCACCGGCGCCTATCAACGCGATTCCGGGCAGGTTCTGGTCGACGGCGAACCCGTTCGTTTCCGCAGCCCGCACGAAAGCCGCGACCGCGGCATCGAGATGATCTACCAGGACTTCGCGCTGTGCGGCAATCTCGACGTCGGGCAGAACATCTTTCTCGGCCGCTGGCCGCGTCGATTTGGTCTGTTCGTCGACCGCTACCGCATGAACCGCGAGGCGCGGATCATCCTCGATCGGTTGAAGGTCGACGTGAACTCGGTGCATCAGAAAGTCGAGAGCCTGTCGGGCGGGCGACAGCAGTCGGTCGCCATCGCGCGCGCGATTTCCTTCGATCCCAAGGTCGTCGTTTTCGATGAACCGACCGCCAATCTCTCGGCGCCGGCGACGCGTCGCATGCTGGAGACGATGGTCGAATTGAAACGGCACAATGTCGCACAGATCATCATCTCCCACCGCATGAACGACATTCTCGAGGTCGGCGACAGGGTCATGGTTCTCAAGCGCGGCGAAAACGTCGGCGAGCGTGCGGTCGCCTCGACGGGCGAGAGAGAAGTGCTCGAACTCATCGTCTCCGGCGTCCCAACAGCAGCCAGCCCATCGTCCGAAGCCACCATCGGTTGACGGATGCCGGGGCGTTCCCAGCGCCTAGCTCAGTTGCGAATCGTGCAGAGCCTCCCGCACCTTCGCGGCAAGACCCGCGAACGAAAACGGTTTGGCGATCAGATGCTCGCGCGCGTCGAGCGGCCCCTGATGCACAACCGCGTCGGGCGCGTAGCCCGTCATGAACAGCACTCTAAGTCCGGGCCTCAGCTTGGCCGCGCTCTCGGCAAGTTGACGTCCGTTGACTCCGCCCGGCATGACGATGTCAGTGAGCAACAAATCGATGCGTTCGTCGGTCTCGAATGTCGTAAGCGCCGCCACGCCGTTTGTCGCCTCGAGCACGCGATATCCGAGTTCGCGCAGGCTTTGCACGGCGTAGGCCCTCACCGCCTCGTCGTCCTCGACCAGCAGAATGGTTTCGCAGGCCGAGGCCCGGGCGGCGCTCGTCGTCAAGGACTCCGCATCCGGCTTCCAATTGCGCTCGCTTCGGGGCAAATAGATCCGGACCGTCGCGCCCTTGCTAATCTCGCTGTCAATTTTGACGTGGCCGGCCGATTGCCGTGCGAACCCGTAAACCTGACTGAGACCTAGGCCTGTGCCTTTTCCGACCGCCTTGGTCGTGAAGAAGGGGTCGAATGCGCGCTCGCGCGTCGCCCGGTCCATGCCTGTTCCCGTATCTGCAACCGAGATCATGACATAATCTCCGGGGTCCACGACCTCGTTGAGCGAGACGACATGGACTTTGCTCAGCGAGACGTTGGCCGTTTCGATGACGAGCTTGCCGCCGCCGGGCATGGCGTCTCGCGCGTTGAGGGCGAGATTCAGCAATGCGTTCTCAAGCTGGTTGGGGTCCGCGAACGTCGGCCAGAGCCCGTCGGCGAGCAAGTTCTCCAGCGCAATGGCCTCGCCGAGCGTGCGCCGCATCAACTCCGTCAAGCCCGCGACGAGGGCATTGACGTCGAGCGCTTGAGGAACCAGCGATTGCTGGCGCGAAAAGGCCAGCAGCCGGCTCGTAAGCGCTGCGGCGCGCTTGGCGCCCTGCAACGCCATGTCGCGAAACCGTTCGATTTTCGCCGCTGTCGTCGAGTCGGTCAGGTTCTGCGATTGCCGACCGATGCCTTCCAGGCCACCGAGCACGAGCGTGAGCAGATTGTTGAAGTCGTGCGCGACGCCGCCGGTGAGTTGTCCGACCGCCTCCATCTTCTGCGACTGACGCAACTGCTGTTCGAGCCGACGCCGTTCCGTTACGTCGTGGGCGCTGACGATGAGGCGGCGCGCTGCGCCGGGCTCCTGCGGAGCGACCGTCGCGACCGCTTCAATGGTGGATTCGCCCTGCGTCCTCTCATAGCGGTATGGCGCGCCCCGGATCAGGGAGGCGGCAAGATGCGCGCTAAGCTCGGCCGCCTCTTCGGCGCCGAAAACCTCGTAAAGAGTCTTGCCTACCACCTCGTTTCGCGACTTGCCGTACAAGTTGAGAGTGGCGGGATTGGCTTCTTCGTAGCGAAACCGGCCTTCGCCCTCCTCAATCAACACGGCGTGACATTCTGAAGAGTGGTTGAAAAACGTCTGAATGAGCGCCTGTGTCACGGTCAGTTGTGTCGTCCGGTCGCGGATCAGCGTCCCTAATGTCTGGTTGAGTTCCGTCAGTTTCCGCTCGGCCTCCTTCGAGGCGGTGACGTCGTGCGCAACGCCGATGAAACCTATGTGTTCGCCGGTCGGCCCCCAGCGGGGTTGAGATTCGGAACGCAACCAGCGCCAAAGACCGTCGCCGCGGCGATAGCGCGCTTCCAGGACGAAAGGCGCAAGCGATCCTTCTCCTGCCTGCTGTTCGCGCAGGATGCGCGGGAGATCGTCGGGATGAAGAGCGTTTCGCCAATCGAAATTCACGGCGTCTTCGTAGGAAACGCCCAGAAACCCCTGGTACGCGCTGTTGACGAAGTCGCGCCGGCCGCCGAGCCGGGTCACCCATATCGGGACGGGCGCGCTGTTGGCGATGGCGCGAAACCTCTCCTCGCTCTCGGCCAGAACCTTCGCCGCCGCCTTGCGCGCCGTCACATCCTGCACCACGCTGTACATCCCGAGAACGCCGCCAATTTCGTCCCGATGCGGCACATGCGTGATTTCGGTATGCAGCGTGCGGCCGGAACGCACAAAGTCCGCTTCGTAGGTGACGAGTTCGCCGGCGAGCGCGCGCGTTACGAACGGTCGCCGCGCCGCGAAGCTCTGTCCATCCATGAGATCGTCGAGCTTGCGGCCGACGATCTCGGCGAGCGGGCGCTCGAACCAGATTTCGTAGGTCTTGTTGGCGAAACGGAACACCCAATCCTTATCGACGTAGGAGATAAGGATGGGGAGCGCGTCGGCGATGGCGCGCAATCGCTCCTCGCTGGACTTGGCTGTCTGTTCCGCGCATTTGCGATCGGTGACGTCGAGCTGCGCGCCAACCACCTTCACCGAGCGTCCGTCCGGATCGCGTTCGATCTCCGCGACCACCCGCATCCAGCGGATCTTGCCGTCGCCGGCGCGCACGATCCTGAACTCGGCTTTGTATTCCGTATTTGAACTGGCGAGCGCTTCGTCAAGACCTTGCTCGACCGCCGCCTTGTCGTCGGGATGGACCCGGCTCGGCCATTGCGCGCGCGTCTCCTCGCCCGCCTCCAACGATAGGCCGTGCAGATGAAGGTATTCGCGCGAGAGCTGGGCGACGCCTGTTATGAGGTCGACCTCGAAGCCGCCCATTCCGCCTATGCGCTGAACGCGGGCGAGTTCAAGCTCGCGTGCGTGCAGAATCCGGGCGGCTTGCCGGCTCTCGCTGATGTCGCGCACGGCGACTCCAATACCGGCGCCGAACGGAAAGACGCGGATCTGATGGTAACGGTCGGGGCGCGTCGGCGGGCACGCCTCGAACTCCTGCCGCGATCGCTCCGTCATGACTTTTCGGTAGCGTCGCTCGAATTCGGTTCCAACGACGCCGGGAGACACGTCCCACAGTCGTTTTCCCATAACCTCGGCGCGGGCCAGGTTGAAAATTTCCTCCGCGGCGCGATTGAAGGCCTTGAAACGCCATTGCGCGTCTAAAGCGAAGAAGCCTTCGCCGATCCCCTCCAGCAGCGCGTCGAGCGGCGCGCTGGGATCGTTGGAGCCATCAATAAAGGACTCCGGCGCCCGCTCGACCCCGCTCAATTTCGCATCGGTGCTGTGCGTCACTTGCTCCCTCGGACGCGGAGCGAAAGTCTCGCTGCAGCGGCGGCGCGACGACCATACGGCCTCAATGCCGGTGCGTCAAAGGCGGTGTCGCGCGCGCAAGATATGAGATCGCCGCGCAAATTGCTCCCGGCTAGAATATTGCAGGCGGCGGGCAGGCGTGAGATCAGTCGGAAAAGCGGGAGTACCGGACATGCGGCTTTTGAAGACTGTGCTGACAACTTGCGCGGCGATGGCGTTGGCGACAGGCGGCCCGGCGTGGGCCGCGCGCGGCGCCGACGGCGAACTCAAGATCCTGTTCTGGCAGGCGGTCTCCACGCTCAACCCCTATCTCTCCGGTGGCATCAAGGAGGAGTTCGCGTCCTCGATCATCCTGGAGCCGTTGGCGAATTTTGACGAGAACGGCATGCTCGCGCCCCGGCTCGTCGAGACCTTGCCGACGCCGGAAAATGGCGGCGTCGCCGCGGATTTCACTTCGATAACTTGGACGTTGAAGCCGGGCGTCAAATGGTCGGACGGTTCGCCGCTCACCGCAGATGACGTGGTGTTTACCTGGGCCTATTGCACGGCGCCGGGCGGCGGCTGCGCGCAGGCGACCAAGTTCACCGGAGTCAAGTCCGTCGAGGCGCTCGATCCGCTCACAGTCAAGGTCACGTTCACGGCGCCGAAGCCCTATCCGTACCAGGCGTTCGTCGGCGCCACGAGCCCGGTGTTGCAGAAGGCGCAATTCAAGGATTGCCTCGGGTCCAAGGCGCCGGGATGCACCGCCGCCAATTTCGCGCCCGTCGGCACCGGCCCGTTCAAGGTCCAACTGTTCAAGCCGAACGACTCGATCGCCTATGTCGCCAACGAGAACTATCGCGATCCCGACAAGCCGGCTTTCGCCAGCATCAATCTCAAGGGCGGCGGCGACGCGCTTTCGGCCGCGCGCGCCGTGCTGGAGACCGGCGAATACGATTACGCCTGGAACATTCAGATCGAGCCCGAAGTGTTGAAGGGCATGGTCGACGCCGGAAAGGGCAAGGCGCTGACAGCGTTCGGCACCTATGTCGAGCGGCTCGATCTCAACCGCACCTCCGTCGATCCCGGGCTCAAAGATAAACGCTCGACCCTCGAGGGCGGCCCGCATCCGGCGATGTCCGATCCCGCGGTGCGCAAGGCGTTGAGTCTGGCGATCGATCGCGACGTCCTCGTCGAGGCCGGCTACGGCGTCGCCGGCAGGCCGACCTGCAATATCATTCCGGGGCCGGAGATCTATGTCTCGACGGCCAATGACTGGTGCCTGAAGCCCGACGTCGAGGCCGCCAACAGACTGCTCGACGCCGCCGGCTGGAAACTGGGGCCGGACGGCGTGCGCGCCAGGAACGGCGACAAGCTCAGCTTCCAGTTCCAGACCTCGACCAACTCGGTGCGTCAGGCGACGCAAGCCCTCTTGAAGGATATGTGGGGCCAGATTGGCGTAGGCGTCGAGTTGCGCAACATTTCGGCCTCGGTGTTTTTCGGCGGCGATCCCTCGAGTCCGGACACATTCCAGAAATTCTACGCCGACATTCAGATGTACACCAACTTCTACGAAGGCACGGACCCGCAGACTTATCTCTCAAGCTGGCTCTGCGACAAGATCCCAAGCCCGAAGAACGGCTGGCAGGGCGAGAACTATTCGCGCTATTGCGACGCCGATTACGACCGCATGATCGCCGAACTGTCGAAGACGAAAGCGCCGGCCGAGCGCGTCCGGCTCGTCAAGGCGCTCAACGACAAGCTCATCAACGACGGCGTCCTCGTTCCGCTCGTTTATCGCGGCCTCACCTCGGCTTTCTCCAACCGGCTCGCCGGCGTGCGTCAGAGCGCCTGGGACAGCGAAATCTGGAACATCGCGGACTGGTCGCGGGCCAGATAGACCGGCTTCGATGTTCGCCTATACGGTCCGCAGGCTGCTGCTCGCAATTCCCGTCCTGCTGATCATCAGTTTCGTCATCTTCTCGCTTCTGACGCTCGCGCCCAACGATCCCCTGGGCGATCTGCCGCTGACCATTCCGCCGGAGGTCAGGGCCGACATGCGCGCGGCGCTCGGGCTCGACCAGCCGTTCTTCATCCGCTTCCTGCTATGGCTGCATCAGTTCTTCATCAACGAGCCGATGAACCTCGTGCAGGCCCTGACCGGGCTCGATTTCGGCGACGCGCATCGCGCGCGCGTGCTGTCCTGGGCGACGCGCAGCCCCGTCGTCGATCTCATCGTCCAGCGTCTGCCGCAGACCCTGTGGGTTGTCGGCCTCGCCTATCTGTTCGGCGTGCTGCTCGCCATTCCCATCGGCGTCGTTTCGGCCTATCGCCAGCATTCCTGGTTCGACCAGATCGGCGCCTTCGTGGCGATGGTCGGCTATTCGACGCCGACCTTCTTCACCGGCGTGCTGCTCATCGTCGTGTTCAGCGTCAAGCTGCAATGGTTCCCCTCCGTCTACGACACTAACTTGAAGGTGACGGACTGGGCGAGCCTCATCGCGCAGGCTCGGCAGATGACGCTCCCGGTTCTGGTGCTGACCCTCTACAACACATCGCAGATCAGCCGTTTCGTGCGCGCCTCCATGCTCGACAACCTGCATCAGGATTATGTGCGCACCGCGCGCGCCAAGGGCGTGAAGGAGCGCACGGTCGTGCTGTTTCACGTGCTGCGCAACAGCCTCATTCCTGTCGTCACCGTCATTGCGCTCGGCGTGCCGACGATCTTCTCCGGCGCGATTGTCACCGAGCAGGTGTTCCGCGTCAACGGTCTCGGGCAATTGCTGATTACGGCGATCCAGGGCGGCGATCTTCCGCTGGTGCAGACGCTGACCTTCGTGTTCGCGGTGCTGATCGTGGCGTTCAATCTGATCGCCGATCTGCTCTACGGCCTGCTCGATCCGAGGATCAGCTATGAGTGAGGCGGCGGCGATTGCGGAGGCGCCCGCCGGCCCGGTCGGCGGTCACGTCTGGCGCCAGTTCCGCCGTCATCCCGGCGGCGTCGCCGGCCTCGTCGTGTTTGCCTTGATTGGTCTTGCGGTCCTATTCGGACCGTGGCTTCACCGCGTCGACCCCAACCGGATCAGCATTCGCGAGCGCAATCAGGGCCTGAGCCTGCTGCATCCGTTCGGGACCGACAATCTCGGTCACGACCTGTTCGCCCAGGTCCTCGCGGGCGGGCGCGTCTCGCTCGCTGTCGGCGTTGCGGCGATGGCGATCTCGCTGCTGCTCGGCGCGTCGGTCGGCGTCGCCTCGGGCTATTGGCGGCGGCTCGACGGCCCGCTGATGCGGCTGACCGACCTGTTTCTCGCGCTGCCGCTGCTGCCGCTGCTGCTCGTCGCCGTGACCTTGTTTCGCGAGCCGCTGCGCGCGGCCTTCGGTCCCTCAACCGGCATATTCATCCTCATCGTCGGCTCCATCGGCGTGACGAGCTGGATGCAAACGGCGCGCATCGTGCGCGGCAATGTGCTGGCGGTGAAGCGTCTGGAGTTCGTCCTCGCGGCGCAGGCGAGCGGGATGCGCGCGCGCCGCATCCTCTTCAAACATATCTTGCCCAACGTGCTGAGTTCGATCCTGGTGTCGGCGACGCTCGGCATGGCGACGGCGATCATCACGGAATCCGTGCTGAGCTTCCTCGGCCTCGGCTTTCCCCCGGACTTTCCAACCTGGGGGCGGCTGCTCTACGACGGCGTCAGCTTCATGCAGATCACGCCTTCACGCGTCATTTGGCCGGGGCTCGCGATCTCGCTGACGGTGCTCAGCGTCAACTACATCGGCGACGCGATCCGCGACGCCCTCGACCCGCGTGCGCTGAGGCGCTGAACTTAAGGAAAAGCTCATGCCGATCGTCAACCGCGTCAGCGAAGTGCGGGACGAGATCGCCGGTTGGCGCCGCCGCCTGCATCGGACTAGCCTCGCCGAAACCCTGCTCGGGACATGAACTCGACGCTCTCGGTTCGCGGTCTGACGACCTCTTTCCTGGTTGGCGGCCGCTGGCGCGCCGTCGTTCGCGATCTGACGTTCGAAGTCGCTCCGCGCGAGACGTTGGCGATTGTCGGGGAATCCGGCTCAGGCAAGAGTGTCGCCTCGCTCTCGATCCTGCGGCTGTTGCCGCGGGACGCGAGCCGCGTCGAGGGCAGCGTGAGGCTTGAGGGCCGAGAGTTGCTGACGCTTGCGCCGGAGGACATGCGGCAAGTCCGCGGCGCCGGAATCGCGATGATCTTCCAGGAGCCGATGACGAGCCTGAACCCGATCCTCACCATTGGCGAGCAGATCGCGGAGGCCATCTACTGCCACGGTCGCATCGACAAAGCCTCGGCGCGCGCCGAGGCTTTGCGGCTCATCGACCGCGTGCGCATGCCCAACGCCGCACGCCGTTTCCACGATCACCCGCACCAGTTCTCCGGCGGCATGCGGCAGCGCGTGATGATCGCGATGGCGCTGGCGGCGAAGCCGAAGCTGCTGATCGCCGACGAGCCGACGACCGCGCTCGACGTCACCATCCAGGGCCAGATCCTCGACTTGCTCAAGATCATTCAGGAAGAGGAGGGCATGTCGCTGCTGTTCATCACCCACGACATGGGCGTCGTGGCGGAGGTCGCCGACCGCACGCTGGTGATGCGCGAGGGCGCGCAGGTCGAAGCCGGCGCGACTGTGGAGGTGTTCGCGCGTCCCGCCGCCGCCTACACCCGGCTGTTGATTGACGCCGTGCCGCGACTGGGCTCGATGAGGGGCACGGACGCGCCGGCAAAATTCCCGCCCGCCGCGCCGGAGCCCGCTGTGGCGCTGGCGCAAGACCTTCAACCGCTGCTCGAAGTGAAGGATCTGACTGCGCGCTTCTTCGTGCGCTCCGGCTTGCTGCAGCGGCGAACCGGCGCGGTTCACGCCGTCGAGGGCGCCTCGTTCCAACTGCGTCCCGGCGAGACGCTTTCGCTCGTCGGCGAATCCGGTTGCGGCAAGTCGACGACGGGGCGCTCCATCGTGCGGCTCGTCGAGCCGATCGGCGGCTCGGTGCGGATGCGCGGACAAGAGGTGCTGAAGCTCTCGGGCGAGGCGCTGCGGCGCGTGCGGCGCGAGATCCAGATGGTGTTCCAGGACCCGTTCGCGAGCCTCGATCCGCGCATGACCATCGGCGCCGTGTTGACCGAGCCGTTCGTCGATCACCGGCTGGGGTCGAAGAGGCAAGCGCGCGACAAGGCGGCGGAGCTGCTGCGGCGCGTCGGGCTCGCGTCCGACATGCTCGCCCGCTATCCGCACGAATTCTCCGGCGGGCAGCGCCAGCGCATCGCCATCGCGCGCGCGCTAATGCTCGACCCCAAGATCATCATCGCCGACGAGGCCGTGTCGGCGCTCGACGTCTCGATCAAGGCGCAGGTGTGCAATCTGCTGATCGACCTGCAACGCAGCTTCAATCTCGCCTATTTGTTCATCTCGCACGACATGGCGGTGGTGGAGCGCATCAGCCATCGGGTCGCCGTGATGTATATGGGTGAGATCGTCGAGATCGGCCCGCGCCGCGCCGTTTTCGACGACCCCCGCCACGCCTACACGCTCAAGCTGATGGCGGCGGCGCCCGTGCCCGATCCCACGCAACGCCGCGCGCGCCGCAGGCTAGAGGTCGAGGAGATCGCGAGCCCGTTCCGGCCCATCGGCTATGCGCCGCCGCCCGCCCGCTACGCCGAGATCGCCCCCGGCCATTATGTGCGGCAGGACGCCTAGCGCGTCAGGAGACGACAGCTTCCGGATTGGTCGCGAGCGTATGGGCGAGAAGCTCCAACCCGCGCTCAACCTGCGACCGCGAAACGGGGCCTCCGAGGCCGACCCGCACGGCCTCCGGCGGCGGCCCGCTGGCGACGAAGGCGTCGCTCGGCACAACGCCGAGTCCCGCCGCGCGGACATGGTTGACGAAGACCGAGCGCGTCCAACCATTACTCAAAGGCAGCCAGATGTTGAAGCTGAGCGGGTCGGAGAGGTACGTCCCCGGCTCCAACCATTTCGCCGCGATGCGCTCGCGCGCCGCGCTCTCGGCGCGAATGAAGCGCAAAATCGTGTCGGCCGTGCCGTCGTGAATCCAGCGCGTCGCCACCGCCGCCGTGATGGGCGACGCCATGACGTGGAGCGCGCGCATGGCCGCGTTGAACGACCAGCCCGCGCGCGTGTCGGGCGCCACGACATAGGCGAGCCGCAGACCCGCGCCGATGCACTTGGCGAGACCCGCTATGTGCCAGCAGATGTCCGGCGCCATCGCCGCCAGCGGCGCCGGCCCGTGGGTGGGGATGAAACCGTAAGCGTCGTCCTCGACGATGGGCGTCGAATAGCGCCGCGCCAGAGCGCAAATCTCGGCGCGCCGGCGCTCGGGGATCGTCACCGTCGTCGGATTTTGCAACGTCGGATTGAGGTAGATCGCCTTCGGCGCGTGCGTGCGGATCGCCTCGTCGAGCGCGTCCGGCACGACGCCGTCGCCGTCCGTCGCAACGCCAATCAACCGCAAGCCGAGTTGGGCCGCGATAGCGCGCACGCCGGGATAGGTGATCGCCTCACACAACACAGTCTCCCCGACTTTGGCGAGCAGGCTGAAGATGCCAACCATCGCGCCGTGCGCGCCCGGCGCCAGGAACACGCGCTCCTGCGACGGCACCAGCGCGCGCCGCCCGAGCCAGGCGGTCGCCGCGTCGCGGTCGGCCGGCGAGCCGCCGAAGCCCTGATAGCGCAGCAGCGAGTCGAGGTCCTCGGCGACGCTCTTGAAGCCCTCGCGCATACGCGCGAGCAGCGCGTGGTCCTCGGGTTCGGGCGGCATGTTCATCGTGAAATCGGCGCGCGAGCGACGCGGCCCCGCTTCGCCGCGCACCATCGCCTTGCGCCGCACGAAAGTGCCGCGGCCGACGACGGACTCCAGCAACCCGCGCTTTCCGGCCTCGACATAACCGCGCGCGACAGTGGTGAAATCCAGGCCGAGCCGCTGCGCGAGGTCGCGCTGTGGCGGCAGCCGGTCGCCGGGCGCGAGCCGTCCCGCGGCAATGTCGGCTTCGACAGCGGCGGCGATGGCGAGATAGCGCGGGCCGTCGCGGGTCTCCAGTACGGGTGTCCAGTTTCTTGCAGGCATGATATTTACCGGGTGGATTGACTGGATCGTGTGGGACGCGAACTGCGACATTTTGAAGCGCCACGCCGCAACGAATGTGCTCATGTTCGCAAGCGATTGACCTCACGCAGCCCGGATTGACCGGAGAAACGGGCTTCGTCAAGTCAGATTGATGCAAAATTGACCGCAACAATGCTGGCGCCCGATTTGCTCTTGAAAAGTCACCGCCGGCGAGGGCCGGTTCAACTTCGGAGCCACGCGCAATGCCAGCCGTCAGTCATCCCGCCCACAAGAAAGGCGACGTCTTCGTCGACTATGAGGAGAAGGTCTTCGAGGACGTGAAGGCGAAACCGGGCGAGAAGGCGCTCGTCACCTTCCACACCGTCGCGTTTGAAGGCTCCATTGGTCTCGTCAATCTGCTGCAAGCGACGCGCCTGCTACGCAAGGGTTTCGAAACCTCGATCCTGCTCTACGGCCCCGGCGTCACGCTCGGCGTGCAGCGCGGCTTTCCCAAGATCGGCGACGAGGCGTTCCCGGGCCATCTGAACTTCAACAACCAGATCACGAAGTTTATCAACGAAGGTGGCAAGGTCTACGCCTGCCGCTTCGCGCTTCAAGCGCTCTACGGCCACGGCGAGCCGTCGCTGATCGAGGGGATCAAGCCGATCAGCCCGCTCGACGTGCTCGATCTCGTGCTGATCCATCGGCGCGACAACGCCTTCATCCTCGACACCTGGACGCTTTGAGACAGGGCGGTCGCGATGACAAACCCCCGCAAAGTCCGCGCGGCCGCCGTGCAGATCGCGCCCGATCTCACATCGGGCGCGGCGACGCTCCAACGTGTGCTCGACGCCATCGCCGAGGCTTCGGCCAAGGGCGCGGAGTTGGTCGTCTTCCCCGAGACCTTCGTCCCCTGGTATCCGTATTTCTCCTTCGTGCTGGCGCCGGTTCAGAGCGGGGCGGAGCACATCCGGCTCTACGAGCACGCCATCGCGGCGCCGGGTCCGGAGACGGACCTTGTCGCGGCGGCCGCGCGCAAGGCCGGTGCGGTCGTCGTGCTCGGGATCAACGAGCGCGACCACGGCACGCTCTACAATACGCAGTTGATCTTCGACGCCGACGGCGCGCTGAAGCTGAAGCGGCGCAAGATCACGCCGACCTTCCACGAGCGCATGATCTGGGGTCAGGGCGATGGTTCCGGATTGACGGTGGTCGAGACCGCCGCCGGCCGCGTCGGCGCGCTTGCCTGTTGGGAGCATTACAATCCGCTGGCGCGCTATGCGCTGATGGCTCAACATGAGGAAATCCACGCCGCGCAGTTTCCGGGCTCGCTGGTCGGCCCGATCTTCGCCGAGCAGATCGAGGTCACGATCCGCCATCACGCGCTGGAGAGCGGCTGCTTCGTCGTCAACGCGACGGGTTGGTTGAGCGAGGCGCAGATCGCCTCGATCACGCCGAATGAGGCGTTGCAGCGGGGTCTGCGCGGCGGCTGCATGACCGCGATCGTTTCGCCGGAAGGCCGGCATCTGGCGCCGCCCTTGACCGAGGGCGAAGGCATTGTCGTAGCCGACCTCGACATGAGCCTGATCGTCAAACGCAAGCGAATGATGGACTCGGTCGGCCACTATGCGCGGCCGGAATTGTTGAGCCTGACGCTCGACCCCCGCCCCGCGAAGCCGCTGCATTTCGCCGCGCCGCCCCCGCCTTTCGCCGAAGGAGACCGCCTTGCGCCTGTCGACAGCCCGACTGATCAACGAATTGCAGACCTACGGCGTGCGGCTGGTTGATCCCAAGGCCGGGCTCGAAAGCCGCCGCGGCGGCGCCGGCCCCTCGGATCACAAGGCGCTGACGCTTGACGGCGTGACGGTGATGGCGCCGGTCCACACCGCGCCCGCGTTCGAAAGCCCATATGTCGTGGAGAAACCGGACGCGCAGGGCCGCGCGACCGTGCGGCGCGAGGGGGTCGCGCTCGGCGAGGTGCAATTCCCCGCGCGTCCGAAATTCTACGATCTCACGACGGCCGACGGCGTGCCTTATCATCACATCGCGACGTTGCATGGCCGCGACGTGCTCGCCACCACCGTTTTGCAAACCTGCATCCGCTATCAGAGCCGCACGAAGTCGTGCCAGTTCTGCGCCATCGGCCAGTCGCTCGCCGCCGGGCGCACCATCGCGCACAAGACCCCGGCGCAGCTTGCGGAAGTCGCGAAGGCCGCCGTCGAACTAGACGCCGTCAAGCATATGGTGATGACCATCGGCACGCCGCGCGGACCCGATCGCGGCGCGGCGGTGCTGGCCGAGAGCGCGACGGCGGTGAAGCGCGCGGTTTATCTGCCAATTCAGGCGCAATGCGAACCGCCGGACGATGTCGGTTGGTTCGAGCGCCTCAAGTCGGCGGGCGTCGATAGTCTCGGCATGCACATCGAGGTCGTGACGCCGGAGCTTCGCCGCCGCATCATGCCGGGCAAGGCGGAAATTCCCGTCGAGCGTTATCTCTCCGCCTTCGCCGCCGCCGTTCCGGTGTTCGGCAGGGGCCAAGTCTCGACCTATCTTCTCGCCGGCCTCGGCGACAGCGTCGAGACGATCCTCGATCTCTGCTCCCGGCTCGTCGCGCTCGGCGTCTATCCCTTCGTCGTGCCCTTCGTGCCGATCTCCGGCACGCCGCTCGAGAGCCATCCCGCGCCGGGGGCGGAGTTCATGCACGCCGTGCTGAAGCCGCTGTCCGAAATGATCGTCGCCGCCGGCCTCAGGGCCTCCGATATCAAGGCCGGCTGCGGCAAATGCGGCGCCTGCTCCTCGCTTTCGACTTATGAGCGGAGCCTCGCATGATCTTCGAGCCCGTGACGCCGTTCCTCCCAACCGAGTTCCGCGTGAAATTCGCGGCGTCACGATGGGAGCGCGACGGCGCTTTCGCGCTGCGGCGCGCGGTGTTCTGCGAGGAGCAACAGATCTTCGAGGGCGACGACCGCGACGGCGTCGACGACTATGCAATCAACATTGTCGCGCTTTCGATGGTCGGCGTCGCCGCCGATCAGGTTGTTGGCACGGTGCGCATCCATGAGGAGGCGCCCGGCGTCTGGTTGGGCTCGCGTCTCGCCGTCGCCCATGAGTTCCGCCGCATCGGCGCCATCGGCGCGACACTCATCCGCCTCGCCGTCAGCTCCGCCCATGCGATGGGCGCGCGTGAGTTTCTCGCTTATGTCCAGGCGCAGAACGCTCCCTTGTTTCATCAAATGCATTGGCGAACGCTGGAGGCGGTCGAGCTTCACGGCCGCCCGCATCTGAAGATGCGCGCCGATCTCGCTTGCTACCCGCCCTGCCGCGCGCCGGAGGTCGGCTATGTCGCGCTGAGGAAGGCGGCGTGAACGGGGCCGAGTTCGAGCGGATCGTCGAGGCCGTGCGGACCTCGGCCGGCCTCGCCGCCAAGGCGGATATTGGCGAAGTCGCCGAGCGCCTGGGGCTCTCTGCTCCCGTCGGCGACGATTGCGCGGCGATTCCCGACGGCGACGGCCATCTCCTGTTCGCCATCGAAGGTTTTCTTAACGCCTTCGTCGCCGCCGATCCCTGGTTCGCCGGCTGGTGCGGCGTGATGGTCAACCTCTCCGACATCGCGGCGATGGGCGGGCGCCCGCTGGCGGTGGTTGACGCGCTCTGGGCCGACGGCGCGGCGAACGCTTACCGCATCCTCGAGGGCCTGCGCGCCGCGGCGGAAGCCTACGGCGTCCCCATCGTCGGCGGCCACAGCAATCTGCGCAACGCGCAGTCGCAACTCGCCGTCGCCGTGCTCGGCCGCGCAGGGCGGCGCCTGCTGACGAGCTTCGACGCGCGCCCCGGCGATGTTCTCGTGCTCGCCGCAGACCATCGCGGCGCCTACCGCGAGCCGTTCGACAATTTCCAGGCCGCGCTCGACGCTCCGCCCCAGCGCCTGCGCGGCGATCTCGCTTTGATGGCCGAAATCGCCGAGCGCGGCCTCGCCCGCGCGGCCAAGGACGTGAGCCAGGGCGGCGTCCCCGGCACCGCGATCATGCTGGCGGAAAGTTCCGGCGTCGCCATCGACCTCGACCTCGACCGCATTGCGCCGCCGCCCGGCGTCGCGCTGGAGCGTTGGTTGAAGACCTTTCCGAGCTACGGCTTCCTCATCGCCGTCGCGCCGGAAAACGTCGAGCCGCTGCTGGCGCTGTTCGCCACCCGCGATCTGCACGCCGGCGTGATTGGCGCGGTCAAAGCGGGCTCGCAGGTCGCCTTGTTGAGCGAAGGCCAGCGCGCGATCCTGCGCGACCACGCTGTCGAGCGCCTGCTCGGCCTCACACGAGGCGCCGCATGAACCCGCGCGTCGCCATGCTCGCCCATTCGACGTTGCCGCGCGGCGGCGTCGTGCATGCGATGAACCTCAGCGAGGCGCTGACGGCGCTCGGCGCCGAGACCGTGCTGCACGCGCCGGACGCCTCGGGCGCCGGCTTCTTTCGCGAAAGCCTGTGCGAAACGCGCGCGTTTCCGGTCGCGCCGGCGCCGCGCAATGTGGCTGATATGGTCGAAGCCCGCATCGCCGAATATGTCGCGTGGTTGCGCCGTGCGGAGAATCGCGGCTTCGACGTCTATCACGCCCACGACGGCCTCTCCGGCGCGGCGCTGGCGCAATGCAGGCGCGAGGGAGTCATTTCCGGCTTCGTGCGCACCGTGCATCATATCGACGCCTTTGCCGATCCCCGTCTCGACGCCTGGCAAGCCCAGTCCATCGCGCAAGCCGACGCGCTGATGACGGTCAGCGAACTCTGGCGCCGGCGCCTGCGCGAAGACTTCGGTCGCGACGCCGTGATATCAGGCAACGGCGTCGATCTCGCAAAATTCTCGCCCGTCTTGAACGGCCGCGAGCGGGCGCTGCGCGAGCGCTGGCGCCTCGGCGACGGGCCGGTGTTTCTCGCCGTCGGCGGCGTCGAGGCGCGCAAGAACACGCATGCCATGCTCGCGGCCTTCGACTTGCTCCTCGGCGAACTGCCGCAGGCGCGCTTCGTCGTCGCCGGCGGGGCGAGCCTGCTCGACCACGGCGCCTACGCCCAAGAATTCCATGCCGCCCTGGCCGCGATGGGCGAGCGCGCGCAACAGGTCGTCGTGACGGGCCCGCTCGCCGACGCGGACATGCCGGCGCTCTATCGCCTCGCGGACGCGCTCGTCTTCGCCTCGGTGAAGGAGGGTTTCGGGCTCTGCGTTCTGGAGGCGATGGCCTCAGGCGTCCCGGTCGTCGTCTCCCGCCTTGCGCCCTTCACCGAATATCTCGACGAGGCCGAGGCGCTGTTTTGCGATCCGTTCGATCCCGCGTCGATTGCGTCCTCTATGGCCGCGGCTCTGCTCGACGACGGGGGCCGCGCGCGCCGGCTGGCGACGGCCGCCCGGCACAGCTGGCGCGCGGTCGCCGAGCGGACGCTCGCCCTCTACGCCCGTCTGCGGAGTCCTGCTCATGCCTGAGATGCGCTTCGTCATCCGCTGGCCCGACGGGCGGCGCGAGAGCTGCTATTCGCCCTCGCTCGTCGTGCGCGATTATTTCAGCGAAGGGACGAGCTATCCGCTCGACGACTTCCTGGCCCGCGCCCGCGCGGCGCTTCACATCGCCTCGGAGCGCGTGCAGGCCAGATACGGCCATTCCTGCTCGCTGGCGCTCGGCCAGCTCGCGCGGCTCGAAGCCGGCGCCGCCGTTTTTGCGGACGCGCCGGAACCCAAGGTCACCTGCGAAAACTTGCTGACGGAGTCCTGAAGATGAAGGCGCATTACGAAGCGGCGATCGTCGGCGGCGGTCAGGCCGGACTGAGCGTCAGCCACTTTCTCGGCCGCGCCGGGCGCGATCATGTCGTGTTCGAGAAGCAGAGCGCGATGCACAAATGGCGCGACGAGCGCTGGGACGCCTTCTGCCTCGTCACGCCCAACTGGCAATGCCAGCTTCCCGGTCACGCCTATGACGGCCCCGATCCCAACGGCTTCATGGTGAAGGAGCAAATCCTCGCCTATCTCGACGCCTTCGCTGAGAAGACGCAGACGCCGATCTTCGAGCGCGTAGAAGTGCTCTCCGTCGAAAAGTCCGGCGACGTATTCGAGATCGCGACCAGCGCCGGGCGTTGCACCGCGGACGCCGTCTTTCTCGCCACCAGCCTCTACGGCGAGCCGTTCAAGCCGCGCTGCGCCGAGCGCATCCCGGAGAGCGTCCAGCAGATTCACTCCGCCGCCTATCGCAGCGCCTCGGCGCTGCCGCCGGGCGCGGTGGTCGTGGTCGGCTCCGGCCAGTCCGGCGCGCAGATCGCCGAGGACCTGCATCTGGCCGGCCGCAAGGTTCATCTCGTCACCGGCAATGCGCCGCGCTGCGCCCGCTTCTACCGCGGTCGTGACGTCGTCGATTGGTTGTGGGACATCGGGCAATACGAGATCACCGTCGCCGACGACGGCATGGGCCGCAAGCGCCACGACACCAACCATTATCTCACCGGCCGCGACGGTGGCCGCGACATCGACCTGCGCGCCTTTGCCCGGCAGGGCATGGCGCTTTACGGCCGGCTCGACGACGTGCGCGCCGGCCGCCTGCTGTTTGCGCCCAATCTCGGCGACAACCTCGACGCCGCCGACCGCGTCTATAACGGCATCAACGCGCTGATCGACCGCCACATTTCTGACAAGGGCGTCGCCGCGCCGCCGCCGTCGGTCTATGCCCCGGTCTGGCGCCCCGAAGCCGAGCCGCTCGAACTCGACCTCGCCGGGGCGCAAGTCGGCGCCATCGTCTGGGCGACCGGTTTCTCGGCGGACTGGTCCTATGCGCGCCTGCCCATCTTCGACGGAACCGGCTACCCCGTCCACCGTCGCGGCGTCACCGGCGTCGAGGGCGCCTATGTCGTCGGACTGCCCTGGCTGTGGACCTGGGGGTCCGGCCGATTCCTCAGCGTAGGCCGCGACGCCGACTATCTGGTCGCGCATGAACTGCGCCGCGTGGCGGCCCGGCGCGCCTCGGGAGCTGCGGCGGCGTGAGCCATTGACCTACCGCCCGCCCCGATTGGGCGCAGCGAGGATGCGCGCGGCGATGCTCAAGGTCAGCACGGCGGCCGTGACGATCAGCGCGCCGGTCCAGGCGAGTTTCTGCTGCTCGGCGTAGGGGCTGCGCGCGAACTCGTAGATGATGAGCGGCAGGCTCGACATGGGTTGGGTCACATCGACGCTGAACAGCGAATTGCCGAGCGCGGTGAAGATGAGCGGCGCCGTCTCGCCGGTCATGCGCGCTATCGCCAGCAGAATGCCGGTGACGATGCCGCTCGACACCGCGCGGTAGGCGATCTGGCGGATGACGAGGGAACGCGGCGCGCCGAGCGAGGACGCGGCTTCGCGCAACGTGTTGGGCACCAGTCCCAGCATGTCCTCGGTCGTGCGCACGATGATCGGCGTGGCGATGACGGCGAGCGCGACGCCGCCGGCGAGGCCGGAGAAATGGCCGAACGGAACGACGCAGAACTGATAGACGAACAGGCCGACGACAATCGAAGGTGCGCTGAGCAGAATATCGTTGATGAAGCGGATGACGACCGAGATTTTGGCGTCACGCCCGTATTCCGCGAGATAGGTGCCGGCGAGAATTCCGACGGGCGCGGCGAGAACGAGGCCAAGCGCAGTCTGGATGAGGCTGCCGATAATCGAGTTGAGCAGACCGCCTTCGACGCCCGGCGGCGCCGTAACTTTCGTGAACACGTCGAGCGAAAGACCGCCGGCGCCCTTCCAGACGAGCGCACCGAGGATCAGCGTCAACCAAACAAGGCCGAAGACGGTGGCGGCGTAGCAGAGCGCCGCCCAGGTCGCGTTGCGCGCCCTGCGGCGGGCGTAGAGAGAGTTGGCCATTGTTCAGCCCTTGTGCGCGAGGCGGGCCAGCATCAGACGCGCTGCCGCCAGAACGATGAAGGTGATGATGAACAATATGAAGCCGAGCGCGAGCAGCGACTGCGTGAACAGGCCGGGGTCGGCGTCGGCGAAGGAATTGGCGATCATCGCCGAGATCGTCGTGCCCTGGGCGAGGATGGACGACTGGATGTGCGGCGCGTTGCCGATGACGAAGGTGACCGCCATCGTCTCGCCGAGCGCGCGGCCGAGCGCCAGCATCACGCCGCCGATTACGCCGACGCGGGTATAGGGTAGCACGATGGCGCCCACGACCTCGAACGTCGTCGCGCCGACGCCATAGGCCGCCTCCTTCAAGACCGGCGGCACGGTCTCGAACACGTCGCGCGCTATCGCGGTGACGAAGGGCAGGATCATCACCGCGAGCACGAGGCCCGCCGTCAACAGGCCGTAACCGAGCGGCGGTCCCTGGAAAAGTGGACTTATGCCGGGGACATTGCCGAGCGTGGTGATAAGCGCCGGTTGCAGATAGTCCTGCATGAACGGGCGGAAATAATAGGCGCCCCATATGCCGTAGATGATCGAGGGAATGCCGGCGAGCAGTTCGATGGCGATCCCGATAGGGCGGCGCAGGACCGGCGGGCAAAGCTCGGTGAGAAACACGGCGATGCCGAGCCCGACGGGAACGCCGATGAGCACTGCGATGGCCGAGGTGACCAGCGTGCCGTAGATCGCCGCCGCGGCGCCGAATTTTTCGCGCGGCGGGCTCCAGGCGTCGCTGATGAAGAAGTCGAAGCCAAAATGCTGGAAGGCGGGCCAGGCGCCGACGAACAGCGAGATCGCCACGCCGAGCAGCAAAGCCAGCACGATGAGCGCCGCGGCGAGAGTCATCGCGCGGAAGCTGGAATCGGCCGTCTTCATGCGTTTGAGCGCATGCGCGCGGACGCTGGCCCCAGAACGCGCGGCCGGGGTCCCTTCCAGGGCGGTGGACGTCATCGCCGTCTCGCTTTCAGGTTACGCACTCATCGAAGGAAGGCCGGCGGCTCTATAAAGCTCCGCCGCGCGTCCTGTATGACAACCTCATGACGTTCCGATGACAGAGGTTGGCTTCGCTTCCGCCCGTCAGGCGGAAGGCGCCGGGCGAACCTGCGGCAGATCCGACTGCGCGACAGATAGCGCCGCACCGCGCCATTCGAAACGGTCGCTCGCCAAGCCCTGTATCCACAGCCACGGAAGGCAGAGATCGCGGGCGATCCAGGCGGGGAGCGACCACAGCCCGAGCGGCCAGCCGGAGGCCGAAGCGAGAGCCGCTTCGCCCGCGTACCAGAACACGGCCGCCAGAAGCGATGCGACGATTGGCGACATGTCCAAAAGCGGAGCCGCCAGCGCGGCGCCGCCGACGGCGACGAGGCTGGTCGTCAGCAGCTCCGGCAGGAAAAAGGGCGCAAACGTCGCCCGTCGCAGGCGCGCCCATCGCACTTGTCGGCTCCAGACCTCCGCGAGCTTCCGGCGGCCGAGCGGTTGGGAGAATGGCTGTCTGACGAGATGTGTAGAGAGCCCGGCTCGCCGGACGACCTTGGTCGCAGCTGCGTCCTCCGCGATCTCCTCGGCGAGCGCTTCGATCCCGCCGGCGCTTTCCAGTATTTGTCTGCGCCACAGCATCGTCTTGCCCTGGGCGAAGCCGAAGCCGGCCGCCTCTGCGGCATATTGCCAGCGCGCCTGGTAGGTGTTGAGGAAGGCGCATTCCCAATGCGCCGCAAAGCCGGCCGGACGGGAGCCGACCGGCGGCGAGCAAACAAGACCCGTATCGCCTCGCCAACGCGAGATCAGGCGGGTGAGATAGTCGGCGGGCATCAGGACGTTCGAGTCGGCCAGAACAATCCAATCGTGTCGCGCCGTCCTCCAACCCTTGACGACGTTGTTCAGCTTCGGATTGCCGCCGATGGGATTGTCGCCGAACAGGATGCGCGCGCGGCGGCCCGGATTGCTGGCGATATACCGGGCAAGCAACGGCGCGATAGGGTCGGCCTCGCTGCTGACGCAGAAGAGGACCTCGACTTCAGGGTAGTCCAGTCGGAAGACTGAAGCCACCGTCTCCTCGGAGAACGGCTCCAGGCCACGATGCGGTTGCACGATCGTGACAGGCGGGAACTTGCCTTGCAAAGCCTCTCCCCACGGGCCTCGCCGGCAACCCCGCCACGCCATCACGGTAGACAGCAGGTGCGCCAAGAGGCTTACGCAAGCGCCGCAAGCGGCGAGATCAGATATATTCAACGCGCCCCCCGAAGGCTCGAAACCCACGTAAGTAGCCGGCCTCATGCAACATCGCGGCGACAGTTCTATGAATGCGCCCGCGGACGGCGCTCGCGGCCGACGCCGCGCCCCGGAGGCGTCATCGCGGCGACACGAGAATCTGTCTATTGCGTTAGAAACCACCGATGCGAGACTTCCTATGGCCGAGCGATATGAGACGCGCCGCTATCGCACGCTCTTCCTTTCCGACTTCCATCTCGGCGCGCGCGGGTGTCAGGCGGATCTGATACTCGATCTGCTGCGCCGGCTCGACGCCGACCGAATCTACCTCGTCGGCGACATCATCGACGGCTGGCAATTGCGCTCCGGCTGGTATTGGCCGCAAAGTCACAACGACGTCGTCCAGAAGTTGTTGCGCAAGGTTCGGCGCGGCGCGCGCATGACGTGGGTGCCCGGCAACCACGACGAATTCGCGCGGCAGTTCGTCGGAATGAGCTTCGGCGGCGTCGAGATCGAGCGCAACGCCATTCACACTGCGGCCGACGGCAAGCGCTATCTCGTCATGCATGGCGACGAGTTCGATGTCGTCATCCGTCATTCCAAATGGCTCGCTGTTCTGGGCGACCATGCGTATGACTTCGCCATCTGGGCGAACAGGCGCCTCAACGCTGCGCGTCGGGCTCTGGGGCTGCCGTACTGGTCGTTCTCCGCCTGGGCGAAACACAAGGTCAAGAACGCCGTAAATTTCATCGGATCGTTTGAAACCGAACTGGCCGCAGAGGCGCGACGCCGAGGGGTCGACGGGATCGTATGCGGCCACATTCACCATCCCATCATACGCGACATCTCCGGCGTGACCTACGTAAATACCGGGGATTTCGTCGAGTCGTGTTCGTTCGTCGTCGAGCTCGACGACGGGCGCCTTCAGGTCATGCGATGGCCGGGCCAGCAAGGGCTGAAGCAACCGGAGACGCTTCGGCTCGCCGATGAAGAACGGGCTTTGGGTGAAGTCGCGTAGTGCGCATTCTCGTCGCCACCGACGCCTGGAGACCTCAGGTCAACGGCGTCGTCACGGCGTTGCAGCAGATGACCGAGGCGGCGGGGGATTTCGGCGCTTCCTTCGAGTTCCTGACGCCCGAAGGTTTTGCGAGCCTTCCGCTCCCGACCTACGCCGATATCAGCGTCGCGTGGCGAGGTCGCGCGTCGCATTGAAGCCGCGCAACCCGACCCTATCCATATCGCGACGGAAGCTCCACTCGGGGTGCGGGCCGGTCTCAGGCGGCCCTCCAAGAAAAAGTCTTGGCTGGCGCAGACTTTTTGCCGTGTCTCGCGGGAAACAAAAAAGTTGCAATTGTGGCGCCGATAGGGAACCGTCGGGATGAGTTTCTAACCCGCCGGCGCGCGTTTTTAAAGGAATGACGATGAAAAGTCGCCGGGAAGCCGGGATTGCGCTCTGCGCAATGCTTGCCGCGACTTCGGCTTTTGCCGCAGGCGGCGGCGCGCCGCCGGTCGTGGAGATCCCGACGATCGACATTTATTCGGCGACCCCGCTGTTGGGGACCGGCGTCGACGTCGACAAGGCGCCGGCGGCGGTGACGATTGTTCCCGCGCGGCAGATCGAACGCGAGAAGTCGCCCTCGGTCGTGCGGTCGCTGGAGCAGCAGACTCCGGGCGTCGCCTTGCAATCGGTTTCGGGCAACGATCTTCAGCCGGACGTGACGTTCCGCGGTTTCGACGCTTCGCCAGTGCCCGGGACCCCGGAGGGCCTCGCCGTCTACCAGAACGGCATGCGCGTCAACGAGGCCTTCGGCGACAACGTCAATTGGGACTTCATTCCGCCCGAGGCGGTGAAGTCGATGGAGGTCATCAGCAACAACCCCGCCTTCGGCCTCAACGCCCTCGGCGGCGCGGTCGCGGTTCAGATGAAGGACGGCTTCAATTATCAGGGAACGACGCTCGACCTGATGGGCGGCTCCTACGGCCGCGCTCAAGGCTCGCTGCAATGGGGCAAGCAGGTCGGCAACTGGGGCGCCTATATCGAAGTCGACGGGACGCACGACAGCGGCTATCGCAAGTTCGGCGGCTCGGACCTGCGCCGCATCTACGGCGACATCGGCTACAAGGGCGATTCCGGCGAATTCCACATCAGCGCCGGCGGCGCCAAGGATTTCTTTGGCGCCGCGGCGACGACGCCGATAGAACTCTTGCAGTCCGGCTGGGGCAATGTCTATACGACGCCGCAAAACAACCAAAATCAGGTCGGTTACGTCAACGCCAACCTTAGCGCCAACGTGACGCCAACCTGGAGTCTCCAGGCCAACGCCCACGTGCGCTCGTTCTACCAGTCGACCAACGACGGCAATCCCTCCAATGCGCAGGCCTGCAACCCCGCCCAGGGCGGCGCCGCCGGCTTCCTCTGCTACAACGACGCCGTCACGCCTGCCAACGGCCTGAACGGGCAGCAGCTAGCAAACAGCTTTCCCGCCGGCGCCACGCTCGGCGAGACCGACCGCACCTGGACGCAATCCACCACGGTGGGCGCGAGCCTGCAGGCGAGCAACACCGACAAGCTGTTCGGCCACGCCAACCATTTCGTGATCGGCGCCAGCTTCGACTACAGCGTCAGCCA
>Ga0182030_10003144_pt1 | contig 35209 bp, 27 predicted proteins | sample 812S3MmetaG_FD_121299 | JGI IMG/M metagenome (GOLD analysis project Ga0182030, IMG submission 121299) | Permafrost microbial communities from Stordalen Mire, Sweden - 812S3M metaG (Illumina Assembly) | ecosystem: Environmental > Terrestrial > Soil > Wetlands > Permafrost | place: Sweden...
CGTAAGTGAAAAAGAGACAGCAGCGGTGGTTGGTTTCTGGAAGGAACAAGGCGCTGCCCAATACGCCGAAGGGTTCCTCGAGTCTCCCAAAGATGACCGCCCAACCGTCGAGGGATCGAACAGCGACCCCGATGAAAACGACCCCATGTTTGACGACGCCGTGCGGCTGGTCTTCGAGTTCGGCAAGGCGTCAACTTCGCTGTTACAGCGTCGCCTGCGCATCGGCTACGGGCGCGCAGCACACTTGATCGATTTGATGGAGCGCGATGGTCTGGTTGGCCCCGCGGATGGTTCACGGCCGCGCGAATTGCTCAAGGCGCCAGGATGGCTGCACGAGGTTTCGATGTCCGATGAATAAGTCATAATGAGCCACGATCGGGAAGGAAAAATGCGATGCTCGGTATAGGGAAGGATCGCAATTATCCGACAGTATTGCTGATCGACGACGACATGATCAGCCGCGAAGTGATCGCGACCATTCTCACTCTGAATGGTTATTCGCTCCACACGGCCGAAGACGGCCCCACTTCCTTGAAGATGCTGGACAGTGCGAAATTCGTGCCACAGGTCATTCTCGTCGACGTGCAAATGCAAGGGCTCAATGGGGTGCAGTTGATCGAGGAGTTGCGCGCCCGCAGCGATGCCGATATCTACGCCATCAGCGGAAGCGGTCTCCCCAAAGAGCTGGAAACTGTGGTCGACGGCTTTCTGTTGAAGCCCTTCGGTCCGGAGGCGTTGCAGAAACTCCTTGACGAGCACCATCTCAAGCCGTCACCGCAGGAACTCACCTCCGGCGAGCCGGTGGTTAGTGCGAAAATCCTGAGCCAATTCCGGCAGATGATGCCTGAGCCAACGGTGCGCGAAGTGTACGTAGCCGTGGTAGCCGACCTGAAGAAGCGAAACGCAGCTTTGGACGCAGCGATTGCCGAGGGAAATGCCGTCGAAGTTCGACGAATCGGACACACCATCAAGGGCGGATGTGGAATGGCGGGGGCGCGGCAAGCTGCCCGGCTAGGCGCTCTGCTTGAGGCGGAGAGTGACGAATTGAGTAACTCCGCGGCGATCCAGGTTGAATTGAAGTTAGCTCAAGAAAACCTGGAGCGTATGCTGGAAGTAGAATTTCCGACATAAGTAACAGGATTGCACTGTAGTAACGGAACAAACATGGGCCTTATTCGTGTAGATTGGTTCCTGCACGACTGTGCCACCGATAAAATCCCTTGGAGGGTTCCGCTAGAGTGGACGCATTAACACGAATCATATTGGCGGACGACCATCCTGTAGTCAGGATCGGTGTGCGCAACATGCTCACGGCGGAAGAAGGATTCGACGTTGTCGGCGAGGCCGATGACGGCGATGAAGCCATTACGCAGACCCTTGAGCTGCAGCCGGACATTCTTCTTCTCGACGTGGCCATGCCGAGGTTGCCGGGTCTCGAAGCCATGCGCGCCATCATGAAGGGCTCGCCTTCGGTAAAGATTCTGCTCCTGACTTCGACGATCACGACGCAACAGATCATCGAGGCGCTCCACATTGGCGCCCGTGGCATTGTTTTAAAGGATGCCCTGGCTGGTCACCTCAAGACCGCCATCCGCACGGTTTGCTCAGGCGATTACTGGATCGGGGGCAAACGCGTTGTAAATCTCGTTTCCGCTCTCCACGACCTGATGCAGCAGGCGACACCGCCGCAGCAAAAGACCTACGGATTGACTCCGCGCGAACTCGAAGTCGTTGGCTGCATCGTCGAAGGTTGCAGCAATCGCGATATCGCCAAGCAGTTCACACTAAGCGAAGAGACGGTCAAGCGTCATTTGTCGAACATATTCGACAAAACTGGCGTTTCTACGCGCCTCGAACTGGCGCTGTTTGCCATCGCCCACCATCTGGTGACTCCGCAGTAGCATCGCGCCAGACCCTCTCAAGCAAACTTGGAATGCGTTCTGGCGCTTACGAGAGAAACTGTTTCTCCAGGCGCTCAAGCAGCCCGTCTGTTGACTCGCATAGCCCCGAGTGCACTGGCGATGGCTGAATCATCGTACTTCGCGGCGAAACCAGCCAATGGAAGCGTTCGCGCTGCGATAACTGCGCAATCGTGCCCGCCGCAGGGTCGCCATCGCAGATGCGCGGAACGGCATCGAGATGCTTGCTAACGAGTTCCAGGTCAACTTCAGGCCAGAGCGCCTTCAGACGATCGCAATCAAGATGGATACGGGCGGCCAGATAGCGTTTTTCCAGGCACAACACGACGACTCCGGCGTTCATAAATTCCTGCCGCTCCACGCGCGGCACGACGCGCAGGATCGCGTAGTCAAACGAGGAGGACGTGTGCATTTTTCGCCTCCTGCTCGAAGATATGCGACGCTGTGAGCCGTCGAGTAAAGAAATCGAGATAGCCTGCCCGCCGCTGGATCGCGCTCAGATCGCCGGGAATGCTTTCAAGCCACGCATCGGGAACTTGGTCCGCGATCTCCGCGAGCAAGTCGCGGGTGAGTTTTTCGTGGGCAATCGCCGCAGCTTGGTCGATCTGCGATGCCCACGGCAGGAGGATATGATTCTTGATTTCCGCGAAAGGCGACTCGGCTTTCTGCCCCATGGTCGCCCAATTGTGATGGAAAAAGAGAGCCGCACCGTGATCGATGAAGTATATCTTCCGGTGCCAGACGAGGAGGTTCGCGTTTTTGGGTGTGCGGTCGACGTTCATAGTGAAGGCATCGAACCATACCGCCAACGACGCCTCAGCTGCCGAGACGGTGTCGTGGGCGGCGGAATCGAACATGACCGATCCCGGCAAATAATCGAGAGCGAGATTCAGCCCTGCGCTGGACTTGAGCAACTGGCGGATCTCGTAGTCCGGCTCGTTGCGCCCGAGCGCCGGATCGATGTCGATGAAAATGATTTCCGGTACGCGCAAGCCGAGGGCACGGCCGATTTCTCCGGCGATCAACTCCGCGATCAGCGCCAGAATTCCTTGTCCAGCTCCTCGAAACTTGACGACGTAAAGCCCAAGATCGTCGGCTTCGACGATCGCGGGCAAGGATCCGCCTTCGCGCAGGGGCAGCACATAACGCGTCGCATGACCTGTTCGCAGCATCGAAGAACCAGTGTAATGGGTGGGCGGGCCGCCCTTGGAGGGTTGCAGTTGTAGCGCGCTTTAAGGAAAAGATGAGTGTGAGGGATAGAGAAGAATGAAGATTGGATTTCTCGGCCTGGGAGCGATGGGCACGCCCATGGCTCTGCGCCTCATCGCTGCGGGACACGAGCTGTCGGTATGGAACCGGACGGAGGAACGCACCAAGCCGTTGCTTCACGAAGGCGCAATTGCCGCTGCTACACCTGCAGAGGCCGAACTCGGTGCCGACGCGGTCATTACCATGCTATTTGACGACGCAGCCAACGAACAGGTGCTCTTCGGCCCCAACGGGCTGCTGGACGCGCTGGAGCCTGGCGCGCTTCACATCTCCTGCAGCACCATCAGTGTGGCTTTAAGCGAGCGCCTTACGGCAGAACACGCGCGGCGCGGCATCGACTTTGTCGCCGCTCCTGTCTTCGGCCGTCCCAAAGTGGCCGCCGAGGGCCGCTTGTGGATCGTCGTGGCCGGCAATGACGCCGCAGTCCAGCGTGCGCGCCCGGTGCTGGAGCCACTGTCTCGCGGAATTTCCATAATCGGCAAAGAACCCCGTCAAGCCCATGCACTCAAACTCGGCGGAAATTTTCTGATCAGCGCCATGATCCATTCCCTCAGCGAGGCGTTTGTCTACGCGGAGGCGCAGGGCATTGAGCCCTCAACTTTTCTTGAAGCGGTGAACAGTGCGCTCTTTCAATCGCCCTTCTATGCGGCGTATGGAAACGTGATGCTCCATCCGCCGGAGAATGCCGGTGCAACCATTGCCTTGGGGACAAAGGATATTCGCCTGTTGCGAGAAGCCGCTGCCAGCAGGAATACGCGCCTGAGCCTGGCCGACACTCTTGCAGAGATCTTTGCGCGCGCCCAGGAGACAGGTTTGGGCAATGAGGATTGGGCGGTCGGTCAGTATCGCATGGCCCAGCGCCGAGGCCCGTTTTCCTAATTCCGTACAGATTCGTTCGCAGTTTGTTTAGCTGTTCGTAACAGCGGTCACTTTGCGGGACCCGACACTTCGTTAGGATGGTGCCATGAGCCTGAAGGGGAAAATTGTTTTCGTTACCGGAGCCAGCGCTGGCATTGGCGCGGCTACAGCATTGGGTTTTGCGGCCGAGGGCGCGCGTCTGCTGCTCGCTGCCCGCCGCGCCGGAAAGTTGGCGGAGGTTGCGTCGAAAGCGCTGGAACGAGGCGCCCCTGCTGTCCACTCCATCGACCTCGACGTGCGGGACCATCGTGCCGTGCAGCAGACCATCGACGATCTGCCTTCCGAGTGGGCCGAGATCGACATCCTGGTGAACAATGCGGGATTGAGCCGCGGCCTGGAAAAACTCTACATGGGCAGAATTCAGGATTGGGAAGAGATGATCGACACCAATGTGAAGGGGCTGCTCTACGTGACCCGCGCCGTGGTGCCTGGCATGGTGGTTCGCGGTCGTGGCCACGTCATCAACATGGGCTCCACTGCTGGGGAGCTTACGTATCCCAACGGCGCAGTCTATTGTGCAACCAAGGCCGCGGAGCGAGCGATCAACGATGGGCTGCGCATGGATGTGTTGGGAACGCCGGTGCGCGTGACAAGCGTGGATCCAGGAATGGTAGAGACCGACTTCAGCCTGGTACGCTTTCATGGCGACAGCGAACGGGCAGAGAAGGTTTACAAGGGAGTAAAGCCGCTCACGGCAGAAGATGTCGCTGACGTCATAGTCTGGGCTGCGAGCCGCCCTGCGCACGTCAACATCGCGCGCGTAACTCTTACTCCGGTGCAGCAGGCCAATTCGCTCCTGTTTCACCGCGACGCGTAGTCTCGCGCCAATTCCCAAATCGAGTTGAGCTACCCCAAAGTGGCGAGTTGTGCTTCGATCTGTTTGAGAGCAGCTTCAAGAGCAGATCTGCGTCCCGGGTTCGACGTGCGCTGCGAAAGAATGCTCTCCCGCTGCAAGTCGAGGGACTGTTTGCGGCGTTCGCGTTGCGCGCGCACCTGCTCGGCGAGTCGTCGCTGCTCTTCCGTGACGAACCCTGGGTCAGTCTTCACTGCCCTCTGCTCTGAGGCAATAGCCATCTGTTCCTCCACCGATTTACTTTCCCATCCACGAGCCATATCTTCATTCTACGGGCGGCGCGCATGTTTGCGTCCCAAAACTTGGCCTGCAAACGATTTCCCTTCTTGGAGTCCACGATGCATGCATGGCAGATTTCGACGTTTGGCATTGATTCATTAGAGTTTGCGGAGCGATCGGGACGCGAGCCCGGGCTCCGCGAAGTGCAGATCGGAATTCGCGCGGTTTCTTTCAATTATCGCGATCTGATGATGGTCAAGGGCCTCTACAACCCCAAAATGAAGCTGCCGCGCATTCCTTGCTCCGACGGCGCCGGCGAAGTGACCGCCGTCGGCGAGGGCGTATCCGCGTGGAAACCGGGCGATCGCGTTGCCGGAATCTTTATGCAGAATTGGACCGATGGCCCCCCCACTCCAGCCAAGACCAAAGGCGCTTTAGGCGGCGATATCGACGGAATGCTGGCTGAATCTGTTGTTCTGAACGAAGCGGGACTGGTCGCTGTGCCCGCACATCTGAGCTTTGAGGAAGCCGCGACGCTACCTTGCGCTGCTGTCACCGCTTGGAATGCGCTCACATCTGCTCGTTTGAAGCCGGGAGCGACCGTGCTCATCCAGGGAACCGGGGGTGTATCCATCTTTGCGCTTCAATTTGCGCTATTGATGGGAATGCGCGTCCTGGGTATTTCAAGCAGTGACGAGAAACTCGAGCGCGCCCGCGTCCTCGGACTTCACGCCGGACTGAATTACCGCCAAACGCCGGAGTGGGACGGATGGGCGTTGGATCAAACCAGCGGCGAGGGGGCCGATCTGGTCGTGGAAGTCGGCGGCGTCGGCACATTGCCCCGCTCCCTTCGCGCTCTGCGAATGGGCGGCGCCATCGCTCAAATCGGCGTTCTTTCAGGTCCGGGGGAACAGCTTCCGCTCCCGTTGATTCTCCACAAGCAGGCGCGCATACGAGGAATCTATGTAGGCTCGCGGCGTGACTTCGAAGAGATGAATTCCTGCATCAATCTTGCTTCTCTCAAACCCGTCGTCGAAAGCACTTCATGGCATCAGGTGCGCGACGTGCTGAAGAAAATGGAGTCCGGCGCTCACTTCGGAAAATTGGCAGTGACGGTAGATCATTAGGCGTCGAGGCGTTGGTCAACACATTCCATCCGGTCGCTCCAACTCGTCAAGTCCGGTCCGCTTATGCGGCTGCTCTTTCTCGTCCGGCGAGTTCCTGGAAGAAGTGTTCCAAACTTCGCGGCTCTCGCCCAAGGATTGCCTCAAGCACGAGGGAATTTCCACCCGGGAATCCGTATTCGTTGTAGTCGATGTACATCCGCTTGAGCCCATCGCGCACAGGTCCCGCTGGAATTTTCGAATTATTCGCCCAATCCTCGAAAAAGGGATCGCACGCTTCCACCGCATGGCCGAGAACCTTCGTCATCAAAAGAGTCAGTTCAATCCGGTTGATCATGCCGGGCGCGCTCAATTCATAAGTGCCATAGTCAAGTCGGTCGCTCGTGAGGGCCAACGCGGCTACCTCCGCCACGTCGCGATAATCCACATAGGAAACTCTCATTTGCTTCGAATAGGGCACCGAGAATTTTCCTTCGTTGATCACTTCGTCCCAGCCATTCTCGATTGTCTGCATGAACATGGTGGGCTGCAGAACCGTGAAGATCATCCCGGACTCGAAGATCGCCTCTTCGACGGGCAACTTCGCGGCATGGTTCGAAAGTTTGGAGAGAGACGGATGGATCACTCCGGAGAACACGAATTTCGTGACACCGGCATCTTGCGCGGCTTTCACCATCGCGATACCCAATTCTGCTTCCTTCAGCGCAAACGCCGGATTGATATGGAAAACGCCGTCGGTCCCGGCGGCCGCGGCGCTCAAAGTGCTTGCGTCTTCCAGGTCGCCGATCGCCGTCTCGTCTGCGCCAAGCTCGTTCGCAAGACGCGCGCCATCCTCGTTTCGCACCAGGGCGCGCACCGTTGCGCCCCGCTTCTTCAATTCGGGAAGCACCAAACCGGCATATTTTCCCGTGGCCCCAACCATAAGAATCTTCATGTGTGACCTCTGCTTTTGTAGCGTTCTTATAGATAGGACGCCCCGGCAGCCCTCGCGGATGTCTGGGCTGGAGAGGTTTGGGGTAAAAGGCTTAGAGTGAGCGCCTGAAGCGGCTGCCCTAGTTCAACTTGCGGGAAGGCGGGTACAAAAGGCGGGTATAAATCGCGAGAGTCTCCGGATTGAAGCAGACGAAGTGCACAACCGAAACTCCGCTGCGCTCCAGGTGATCAGCCACCGTGCGAACGGCGATCCGCGCCGCGGATTCTGCCGGGAAGCGATAGACACCCGTGCTGATCGCCGGAAACGCGATCGAAGTGGCCTTGTGCTCGCACGCCAATTCCATGCAGCGCCGATAGCAGCTTGCGAGGAGTTCATCTTCGCCACGGCCTCCGCCATGCCACACAGGGCCGACCGCATGAAAGACCCATCTCGCCGGCAATCGGAATCCCGGCGTAGCTTTGGCGTCTCCCGTCGCACAACCGTTGAGCTTCTCGCAAGCGGCAAGCAGCTCGGGGCCCGCGGCCCGGTGAATGGCGCCATCTACGCCCCCTCCGCCCAGGAGCGAAGCGTTGGCCGCGTTGACAATTGCGTCGACTTGAAACCTGGTAATGTCCCCTTCACCCACAACCATTTGTGCCATCGACCCAATGCCCTCGATATCGGATTGAGAATACAACCTGCGGACGCGAATTCGGATCCTCCGAGGATCACCTTGCATTCCGCAGAGCGATAATCGCGCACGCGAGGCTGCTGGCGCTGCCGCGCGATGGCTTCTTGGACGATTTAGACCAAAAATGTACCGTCCGGCCTTTGCAGGATACGGTTGTCAAGCACTTAGGTTTGGGAAACTAATGTCCCCAATCCCTCCAACTCGGGGTGTTGGAGCGATGATGGCGCATGGGGACTCCGGGCCGGCGATTAATCCGAACTTAATCGCCCATCGTTTACCCTTGAGTCTGGGGTCCGTCGAAAGAGTATTCCCAGGTTGAACTGAGTGAAAGGTTTTGAGGATTTCCGAACAAGCTTTGAAGAATCAGCGGATTGAAGATGCGAGTCGAGCCAATCCGCGCAGCGCGCTAATGCGATTAGCCGCCTCGGCCTTGGCAGGCGTGCTGGTGTCGTTAGCCGGATGCGGTGGCGTCGCTGTAACCGCGAACCCAACCAACGACGTTTTTGCCCTTACCCCGGCCACAACCCAAATCGATACCAATTGCACAGGCTGCAACGCGACGGATAACCGGGGCAATCCTGTTCATCAGTTCGCCGCAACTCTCAACACGGGCGGAGCAGCTGATGTGACGTGGTCCGTATCCGCTGGCGATCTGAATGCCGGTGCGGGCGCGATCACCAAAACCGGACAGTATTCCCCTCCGGGCTATTTGACTGCCGATCGCGCCCAGGTTGTCGTCACCGCAACCCTCAACCGCAATCCCGCCGTCAAAGCAACCTCCGTGCTGACATTGACGCCCGGCTTTCTCCAACCGCTCACACCGGAGAACGTGGCCCTCGCGGCGAACGATTCCGTGACCATCACCGGGGTCCTCGCCGAGGCAGGCGGCGGCACGGGCATCCATTTCGCTTTGGCGGATTCGCCCACCGGAACCGGTAGTGGGATCGGCTCTTTGGGTCCTCCAAGCTGCCAGCGGATCGAGCGGGCCTTCACATCCTGCGCGGTCACCTATACCGCACCAACGACCGTGCAGACTACCGGAGTCACTTACGTTGTCGCCACTGCCGGCGACTCGCCCGCGAGGACCGAGGCCGCAGTCCTACTCAATACCGCGGCCGTTTCAAGCAATCCCGCCGGCCATCAGATTCAATTCGCGACTCCGATGTTGCTAGGCAGCTCCGGCGGCAACAACAACGATTTCGACGCGCGCGGCAACATGATCGTAGACTGCTGCAGCGGCACGTTGGGCTCGCTCATCCGGGACGACAGCGGCAAGCAATACCTGCTTAGCAACAACCACGTCCTGGCGCGCAGCGACCACGCCTCTGTGGGTGACGCCATCGTCCAGCCGGGCCTGATCGACAACAACTGCACGCCAAGTGGCGAAGGCGCGGGCACGCAGCCCGTCGCGGCGCTCACAGGATGGCTGCCGCTGAATTCAAAATCGACAAATGCCGACGCGGCCATAGCAGAAGTCGGCTCCCATACAGTCGATCCGTTGGGAAGCATTCAGGAGCTGGGCGCGCGGCAGGCTGACGGCACCCTCGCAGCCGCACCCCTCGGCATCTCTTCGACGGACGGCAAGGGCGAAACCGCGACACTGGCCCTGCGCGTGACGAAGAGCGGACGGACGACCGGTCTCACCTGCGGGGGCGTCTCTGCCGTCGACGTGGATGTGCTGGTGGATTACTACAAGGACTGCGCCGAGACGCGACCCTACCTGACCAAGACATTCATCAATCAAGTAGGCGTGAGCGGCAACCGCTTGAGTGATGCCGGCGATTCAGGCGCAGTCCTTGTCGACGTGGACAACGCCGAACCGGTTGGGCTCTATTTCGCAGGCGGGACCGACGCTTCCGGCGTGGGGCAGGGAATCGCGAACCCGGTAAACGACGTTTTGAGCGAGCTCAGCGCGCAAGTCGGCAATCGCGCAAACTATACGTTTGTAGGTGGTACCGATCATCCGGTGAGCTGTCTCAGCTATGGCGAAAGCACTGTATCCGCCGCACAATCGCGCCCGCTGAATGATGAAGAAATTACGCGCGTCCAACGCGGTTTGAATGCAGCACGCCTGCTGGTGAATCCAACCGCGGGAATTCTCGGTGTGGCAACCGGGAAGAGCAGCGACCGTCCCGGCGAGGCGGCTGTGATTGTTTACGTTGCTGACAATGCGCGGGCATCGGTGCCGGCAACAGTTGGCGGAGTGCGTACCCTCGTCATTCCCACGACTGCGCACGCGGTGGCGTTTGGATCCGCTCCGATGGTCGTCTCCCTCTCCGACGCTCCCAATCTGCCGCCTGCGGTCCTCAATCAGGCAGTGGCCATCAAGCAGCAGATCGCGCACGGGCTGATGCAACAACACCCAGAATTCTTCGGTGTCGGTGTGGGGCAGAGCCTCGACAGTACGCGAGAAGCTGCTCTCGTGATCTATGTGGATCGCAAGCGCGTTCCCGCAGAGCTTGCACAAACCGTTGGCGGGCTTCGAACGCGCTACATCGTGATGGACCGGTTGCATGTCACGCGATCCTTCGCTGTTCCGTTTGTGCCAAAGAGTCACTGCACACCCCATCCGGCGCCAGCGCAGCACGATGGATTCGATCCGGTGAGCGCACTCAAGCCCCGGAGCCTTGGCTTGTTCTGATCTGGACCTGTTCTGAGAGCATCGGCCAGGGCCTGCATGAACCGGACACGGGACAAACGATGTGCAAGTGAACTGCCTCGATCGCTCTTGAATTGAAGGGCCTATTCGTTGGGAAAGCGAACGCCAATCTGCTTTCGGGCAGCTTCGAGAAGCCGCGCCATTCCCAGCGAAAGCGCATGCGGGATCACCGGACTCTCTCTCTTTCCCCAGCGAATAAGCTCGCAGAAATGATCCGTCTCGTAGTTGAACCCGGTCGATTGGAACGGCACGTCAAGCTCCATGGTTCGCCCGTCGATATAGCGAACGGTGGCCCGTGCAGGATTCCACCAGTTTTCGTGGATAGTAACAAAGCCGCGCTCGCCGCAAAGCAACGCATCGCCGCGGCTCAGCAGGTCGAGACCGGTATGAAGCTGCGCCATCCCGCGCTCGTGTTCTGTTTGGAAGAGGGCGAAGTTGTCGACGCCGCCCGCGCTGAGCCTCCCCATCGATTGCACGCGCTTCAGCGGTCCCAGCTAGTCGAGCGCAAGAAACGCCTCGTACGGGCCGATTCCCATGATGCCTCCACCGCCCAGTTCGCGAAAATGCAGCGGGTAGTCTGGCGAAAGCGTGGCGTCCGCATGGCCCGCACGAACGAAACCGATGTTTCCCACCGGATCAACTCTGAGATGCTCGCGCAGCTGCGAGTACAGCGGAAAGAAGGGTGGCTTCATCGCCTCCATAAAGAGCCGGTCGTATCGAGCGGCGGCCTTGAGCACCTTCTTCAACTGCCGCTCGTTCAGCGCAGCAGGCTTCTCGCACATCACATGCTTCCCGGCGGCGAGTGCGCGCATGCACAGCTCGGCGTGGGTATCGGGATGAGTGGCCACATACACTGCGTCAATGTCCGTCGCTAGCAGCTGGTCAAGCGAGTCGCAGATCGCTTCGACTCGGAAGCGCTTTGCGTAGGCCTGTGTTCTCTCCGGGCTCCGGCCCCAAACCGCAATCAACCATGCCCCCATGACTGCATCGAGGCCCTCGGCAAAGCGGGTGGCAGCACGGCCGGGCCCCGCTACCCCCCAACGGATGAATTGCAGTTTTGCTTCGGATTCGACCGGATCCACTTGCAGGCTCATTGTGCGGAAGGCTCAGCCGGTTTCGGTTCACAAAGATGAATCTTGTTGCCAAACGGGTCGAGCAGATTCAGTTGTTCGGTGCCCCAGAACGTCTCCGTGATTCCAGGCCGCCAATACCGATAATTTTTTGCTGTGATCTCCGCATGTAGTTCGCGCACGCCATCGAAATCCACCTGGAAGGAGCTTCCCGGCGATCCATCCCCGTAATGTTCGGAGAGATGCAGAATAAGACCATCCCGGGAAACCTGCATGTAAAGCGGCGCATTGCCCTCGAAGCGATGCTCCCAGTCGAGATGGAATCCGAGATAGTCGAGGTAAAACTCGCGCGCCTTCTCGACGGAAAAGATGCGTAGGATCGGAACAACTTTGCCCGCACGTTGAACCATCAGGTCTACCGTAATAGCTCCTCGAGGGTCGTGCTCAGGTCGGTCTTCTCATCTCGATACTTGACTATAACCGGGGCGTACAGGCTGAGTCCCCATTCCTGGCCCTTGCCTTTTGAAACCGCGCGCGAGCCGGGAACCACAACCGCGTTCGCGGGAATAACGAGCGGCTGTGCCTCGCTGGCGCGCAGAATCGTGCCGTTCACCAGGTCGAACACGGGTGTACCGCGCGTCAAAATGGTCCCCGCCGCGAGAACCGCCCCTTTTCGCACGATGGTTCCCTCGTAGACACCTGCATTGCCGCCCACCAGCACGTCGTCCTCAATCACAACAGGACTGGCATTGATCGGCTCCAGCACCCCCCCGATCTGGGCTGCTGCACTCAGGTGGACACGTTTCCCGATCTGTGCGCACGACCCGACCAGGGCATGCGAATCGACCATGGTGCCCTCGTCAACCCATGCCCCCGTGTTGATGTACATGGGGGGCATGCATACAACGCCGCGTGCCACGTACGCGCCTGCACGCACCGAAGACCCTCCCGGAACCAGGCGCACTCCGTCTGCGGCCGCAAATTGCCGGGCCGGGTAGGTGTTCTTATCCACATAGGAGAAAACCGATCCAGGAATTTCCTTCAGCGCCCCGATGCGAAAACCGAGCAGGATTCCTTGCTTCACCCAGGCGTTGACAGTCCAGCCAAGGGGTAGGGACGGGTCCGGCGAAGCGGCTCGAATCTCCCCTCGCTCAAGCGCGCTGCGGAATTCGAGGAATGCCGCCATCGCCGGCACATCGCCAATTGCCGACGGACCTGCAGCAAAATGCTCCGGGATCGCCTTCTGCAATTCTTTTGTCGTCATTTCATCCTGAGTTTATCAACTGGATCCGCCAGATCAGGCTTTGGGCCAGTTGTATGCCGCCCCTGGCGGGGGCGCGAAACGGATGGCGTCCCATGCGCGCAGCCTCCGTTGGCTCCAAAGTGCGAGCGGCGCACCCCTTCTAACTCAGTAAGTCGATTTAGTTATCGCAGGAGATAGGATGCTGCCGAAGCACGAACTTGGTCCGTCCTCAGAAAGCAGCGCAGTAATCGTTTACCAGGAGATTGTCACAAGGAGGGTAGCTCAATCCGTAACTTCGCAAACCTTCTTGCGGTTCGCGCTGTATCCAATTTCCATATCTGCTAGACGACGGAGATTCTATGCCGCCGGTTGTGGATGTAGCTTTCCCTTTGCGGGCGTGCTTGGCGTTGTGTGCGTCCCTGGCGGGACGAGTCGAAGCCGAAACGAGTTTTTGCCCGAAGGAATTAACGCCAGGGGAACCGGATCCCGGCCCGGGTTTGTGCTTAGCTGCTTCGATTCAAGCCATGCGCAAAGGCGGGGATCAAAGATCTCAGGCTGATCCTGCCAGAAATTGGGCGACAGATCGCATTGGATCTGCAGATGATCCAGCTGCAACTCAACGAAGGAAACACCTCGCGGAAAATACCGCTGAACGTTGTTGCTTCCTACGTTCAATCCGGTAACTCCACGACCCTTACTTTGTGTTTTGACTACCATGTAGCCTGCTCTCAAGGTTGGATGATATGAGTTTACTGAGCCGGGTAGCCTGAAGCCATTGCGGAACCTTGCATCCCGCTGCAGCATTTCCTGTTTCGAAACTCTCAAAACTGAAATACCAACTTGGCTTGATCGTGCGCTGCTTTTCGTCCTCTGTCAAGGATCATCCCGATAATTCCGATAAAATCGATGTACCTTGCATGAGATGCTACGCGCCCAAAATTAGTTTGCCGAAATTGCTAAAAACTCGGTAGGTCAGGCAGGGTCTAGAGAAGGTGCCGTATATAACTTGTCCCAAGGTTTGGAAAGACGATAGTTATTAACGTTTACATTCTTGCATTGTCAAACTAAGTGTGGCGGCTACCTCTTCCTGCTGAGCCAGCGTAATCCGGTTGAAGAATGGCAGTGCCAATGTGCGCCGAGCGATCGTCTCGGTAATTGGAACCTTGGCGGCGACGGAGCTTGGGCGACCGCACCACGCGGGCTGCTGGTGAATCGGGGCGAAATACCGGCCAGTAGCAACACCGCGCCCCGCGAGCTGAACCTGCACCCGATCCCGGAATCCGCTGTCGATTGGGGAGCCCGGCCCGCCCCCCGTGAGGCGAACGACATAAACGAACCAGCTAATAGAACGCCGGGGCAGCGCGAGGGGCGGGAGTTCCAGATCGGAAATTGTTTCAAGGAGCGATTGATAGCGCTCGGCAGCGGCTCGCCGCATCGCGAGAATCTCGTCAACCCTGTCAAGCTGCACGCGGCCCAGCGCCGCCGCGAGCTCAGAGAGACGATAGTTGTACCCAATCTCCGCATGCTCAAACCAGCTTGCCGCCGGATCGCCCTCCATCTCTTGCGCGGCGTCCCTGCGCTTTGAGAGCCGGCCCTGATTGCGTAGGCTACGCAGCCGATCGGCCAACTCCCCATTGCGCACCAGCACACAGCCGCCTTCTCCGGTCGTGATTTGTTTATTGGGATAGAAGCCAAGCACCGCCAGGTCTCCGAAGCTGCCCGCTTTGCGCGAATCGTATTCGGCTCCAATCGCCTCGCAAGCGTCCTCGATGAGCGCCAGATTGTGACGACGAGCGATTTCCTGAAGCCGAACCATCTCTGCAGGAACGCCGAACGTGTGCACCACCAGAATCGCTCGCGTCCGAGGAGTAATCGCTTCCTCCACCAGGGCCGGATCGAGATTGAGAGTGACCGGGTCGATGTCCACGAAAACCGGCGTGGCGCGGACTTGAAGCACGGCGTTCGCTACGGCTACGAATGCAAACGACGGCACGATGACTTCCTGTCCCTCGCCGACGCCCAGAGCTAGCAGGGCCAGATGCAGCCCGGCGGTGCCGGAACTGACAGCCACCGCGTCGGGAATCGAGTGATAAGCGGCAACGGCCCGCTCAAACGCATCGAGCTCTGGCCCCAGGCTCAACCGATCAGTGCGCAGCACTGCTGTCACGGCATCGATCTCGGCGTCTGTAATGTCCGGTGCGGAAAGCGGAATGCGAATCGTCATGCGAACTCCGAACCGGTCGGAACTGGAGCAGGCTGCTTGATCAGCAGACCATCGAGTGGGACAGTTGCAAGCACATTGGCAATCCTGACAGCGGCCGTTCCGTCCCCGTAAGGGTTAGCCATCCCGCGCAGACCCGCTCGAAATGCGGGGTCCAGTGCCTCAGTCAAAGCCGCGCAAATCTCGCTCGCGTCGGCCGGCACATCGATCGTGTTGGCTGCTCGCTCGCGCCCCTGCTGACGCATGCCCACATTCACCACAGGCAGTGCGAATGAAGCCGCCTCCATGATTCCGCTCGATGAGTTGCCGACCATGCAATCCACCTGGCCAAGCAGGCTCCAATAAGTCACAGCATCCAGGTTGACGAAGATGTGGGTGTCCGCGCGCGTCTCAGCCAAAGCGCGTGTGCGCTCGATCAGTACATGGCTCCCTGCGTCCGCATTGGGATAGACGAACAGAATCTGTCCTCGAACTTGAGCGAGAGCAGCAAAAAGGGCATTGGCTTCCGCATTCGTATCGCGCAGAATGGTGACCGGGTGCCAGGCCGCGATCAGCGAGGGTGAGGTGAGTTGCACTCCAAGGCATTCCTCAAGTGACCCGCGATCGAGCAGTTTCGAGCGGCGCAAATGATCGAGCGAAGGCGCACCGGCGCGATGAACACGCCACGGCTCTTCTCCCATGCCAATCACCCGGCGCCGCGCAGTTTCAGTCGACGTGAAATGCACGTGAGCCATCTTCGTCAGGGCATTGCGTACCTGGTCATCGATGGCGCCTTGGCTTACCTCGCCGCCTTCAATATGAGCCATGGGAATGCGCAGCGCTAAACCCGTTACAGCTGGAGCCAGCATTTCGTAGCGGTCGGCGATCAGCAACAAAAGATCCGGCCTCCACGCAGTCAGCGCGTCCGCCAGGCTCAAAATTGCGAGACCGATCGTCTTCGCCATCCCCGTATCGGTGTCCGAACTGAGCAGGCACTCGATCCGCGCCCGAATCGAAAAGCCGTCGCGCTCGATTTCGTGAACAGTAGTCCCGAATTCCGGCGAAAGGTGCGGCCCCAGCGCAAAAACGCCCAATTCGATTTCCGGTCGCGCTTGAAGCTCGCTGAGCGGCCAATAAAGATGGCTATAGTCGGCGCGGGAAGTGGTGACCACTCCGATGCGCCTGCACTTCGGCGCCTCACTCATGGGGCGACTCGCGATGTGCTTCGCCGTGCAAGAGCCAGCAAAGCCGCACTCGGCGTGAAGTCAGGGACCAAAGAACGCAGGCAGGCAAGGGCAGAGGGCAGATCGCGTGCACGCGTGGCGCGCTCCAAAGCATCGAGCTCGCGATCGAACGCCGCTCCAATCTTCAAATGCGATCGAATCGATAAAATGCCCGGTGCCGTTGCCGCAAGCGCCGTTTCGTCCGGCGACCAAAGCTTCTCCAGTTCCTTGTCCCCCGGTCGAGGCTCGGTGAATTCGATCGAAACTTCACGCTCCGGAGCAAGCACGCGCGCCATGAATCGCGCCAGATCCGTGATGAATTGCGGCGACCGCAGATCCGGTGCAAGCAGTACAGGCCGATCCGCCTCCGCGGACGCAGCAATCAACAGGTCCACGGCTTCCTCAATTGTGAGGAAATAGCGGCGGGCCGCGGGGTCGGTGATAGTGAGCGGACCTCCGGAGGCAATTTGCTCCGCGAATAATTCAGCAGCGCTATTGCTCGATGCAAGCACATTGCCAAGCCGTAACACAGTGCCACCGGCTCCAAGGACGATGCACTCGGCAACTCGCTTGGTGGCTCCCATGATTGATGCCGGTTCAACCGCCTTGTCCGTGGAAAGCAGGACGAGGCGCGCTCCGTGCGCTACCGCGGCCGACACAAGCGTCTTGGTGCCCAAGACATTGTTTTCGATCGCCGCAAGGGGATACTCCTCCAGAAGCGGCACATGCTTGAATGCGGCCGCATGAAAAACGATGTCCGGCGCGTGATGCTCGAAAACTTCCTCGAGAAAATTGCTATCGAGGACGCTGCCGAGAATACATTTTGGAATCTGCGGAAGCGTAGCCTCAGCCAGCTTGCAATGGAGTGCGAACAGAGCGCTCTCGGAAGATTCCAGCAGAACCAGCTGCCGTTGTGCGATTCCAGCCAATCGCAACGCAAGCGCAGACCCAATGGAACCACCCGCACCTGTTACAAGGATGCGCTCTCGCTGAAGGTCGTCGACCATTTGAGATGAGGGCTGCGGCAAACGCGGTCGCCCCAAAAAGATCTGCCAATCGATGGCATCCAGCGAAGGGATCACACGAGAAGTATAAATTGGCGATTGCTCGCTCCTATGCCTGCAACTCAATCCCCGAGCTTGGGCTTCCATCAATCAGTCGACGCGGGCCACGCGCTAGCTCGCATACACTGGATGGTTCCGGTAAACCATGAGGCTGCGAAAGCCCAACCCCGTCGGAGCCTCGGAGAGAAATATTGCGGAATAGACATTTCCAATTAAGCACGCTTGCAGTGTGGCTGCTGCTGGCGGCATCTGGCGCAGTCTCGGCGGCCGAAACCCGCTTCGACCCGCAAGCGATTCGCCTGAACAACAAGGGCGTCGCCCTCATGGGCCAGCAATTCACTGACCGCGCAGCCACTAGCTTCGCCGACGCATTCAAGCGTGATCCAAAGCTTGCGCAGGCGGCCATCAACGATGGCATCGCCCTGATGACGCTTCAAAAGCTTGACGACGCCAAGAGAGCGTTCAAGGCAGCCCTCGCACTCGACCCGAGCAATCCCCAGGCCTGGTACAACCTCGGCCTTGCACAGCACGCAGACAACGAGATCGACGCGGCACTCGCCAGCTTTCAGCAAGCCGTCAAGTTCGATCCGAGAGACGCTGACTCGTACTATTTCGAGGGCGTCTGCTACGACGAGTTGAAGCAGTTCGACAAGGAAATCGAAATTCTCAAACATGCTCTCGCTATCACGCCCCTGCACGCCTCCTCTGAATTCAAAATGGCGCGCGCACTCCAGCGCACCGGTCATACACCCGAAGCCAAGGAGCACTTCAAGGTCTTTCAACACCTCACCAGCACCAAAATCTCTGCCGCCATCGGATTGGCCTACGGCGAGCAGGGGCATTATTCGACGGTTACTCCGGTCGAGGAGCCGCAGGCCCACGAGCAGGAAATGATTCCGGTGCACCTCGAGGTGCAACCCATGGTTGCGAACGAAAGCAATGGCACAGAAACGGGCGGCGCCTGCATGTTGGACGTCGCTGGCTCGGGCCAGATGGACCTCGTCCTGATGCAATCGGGTCCGCAGGCCATCCGCGTGCTGCACCGCCGCGCCGACGGCGGCTTCGAAGATCTGGACGCTGCGGCCGCCGGCCTGAGCGCTTCGGGACATGCCGTAGCCTGCGCCGTTGGCGATTACGACGCCGACGCTCTGAACGATCTCGCCGTTGCATTCGACGACAAGATCCTGCTGTTCCGCAATCTTGGGAAGGGTAAGTTTCAGGATGTGACGGCAGAGGCCGGCCTCGCGCCGCGCAACCATCCCGCCGGCGTCACTTTTGTCGACTATGACCACGATGGCGATCTGGATCTGCTTCTCACCGGCGAACCGCTGAAGTCCGGCGACGCGCCCAACGAGCTGTGGCGCAACAATGGCAACAAAACCTTCACGGAGTGGACCGATCCAACAGGCTTAGGCGGCCAGGGCAAAACGGCCGCCGCAATCCTGACCGACTTCAACAACGACCGCGCCGTCGACCTCGCAGTCACGGGCGACGGCGCTGCACCAGTCCTGTTCGTGAACCCGCGCGAAGGGAAATATCCGACCCAGCCGCTGTACGACGAGAAGCTGCCGCCGACGGAGGGAATCGCCGTTCTCGACTACAACAAGGATGGCTGGATGGATATCGCCGTGACCCACGCAAGCGCGCCGGGGCTCACGTTGTGGCGCAATGTCTCCGCCCCGGACCACACAGGCCGCCGTTTCGAGCGTGTCGATCTCCCCCTTCACGACGCGCTGCGCGGATGGGGCGTGACCCCCATCGATATTGATAACGACGGCTGGGTAGACCTCGCAGCAATCGTCGAAACAGCCGCCGGCCCGCAAGTGCGCGTCTTCCGCAATCGTGGCGATGGCAGTTTCGAAGACGTGAGTCACGCGCTGGGGCTCGATGCAATCAAGCTCACTGCGCCCCGCGGCCTGATTGCCGCCGACGTCGATGGCGACGGCGCACCAGACCTGATCGTGACCCAACTGAATGCGCCGCCCGTGCTGCTCCGCAACATAGGAGCGAACAAGAATCACTTCGTACGGATTGACCTTACCGGCTATGCCGACAACAAAACGGCAATCGGTGCGAAGGTTGAGATCTTCGCCGATGGCCAGTGGCAGAAGTGGGAGTTGGCCGGAGCCTCCGGCTACCAGACGCAAGCGCCCCCACAGATTCTGGTCGGCCTTGGCAAAGCAGAGAGCGTCGATCTGCTTAGAATCCTGTGGCCCACCGGAGTCCTTCAGGACGAAATCGATCTGCCGCACACACAGGTCATCGCGATGAAGGAAGCCGACCGCCGCGGCAGCTCCTGCCCGGTTCTGTTCGCCTGGGACGGCCACAAATACAGAATGATCACGGACGTGATTGGCGCGGGTGTCGTGGGCCACTGGTTCACTCCCACGCGCCGCAACATTCCGAGTCCCGGCGAATGGATCAAGGTGGACGGCGACCGGCTCGCTTCAGTCAATGGCAAGCTCAGCCTGCGCTTCATCGAGCCAATGGAAGAAGTGAATTACATCGACCAATTGCGTCTCGTTGCCGTCGATCACCCCGACAACGTCGAAGTGAATCCAGACGAACGCTTCCTCGACGATCCGCCGTTCGCCTCGGGGCGCGTCGTGGCATCGCGGGGTGCGCACCTGCCCGTAGCCGCATGGGATGGAAATGGTCGCGATGTGCTCGACGTGTTGAGTCGGCGCGATCATCAATTTGCCAGTGGGTTCGCACCCTCGCCCTATGACGGCTTTGCCAACCTGCACAATCTGACGCTCGATCTCGGTCCGCTCGACGCGCACTCCCCGCTGAAGCTGCTCATGACCGGCTACGTGAACTACTTCAGCGCGACCTCGCTCTACGCCGCATGGCAAGCGGGCGTGAAGCCGATCTCACCGTTCGTCGAAGCGCAACTGTCGGACGGAAGCTGGCAGCGCATTCCGGGCGAAGCAGGGTTTCCCGCAGGGCAGGAGCGCACTATCGTCGTCGACCTCACAGGCAAGTTGCCGGCAGGCGCGCACCGCATCCGTCTCGTCACGAATCTTGAAATCTACTGGGACCAAGTGCTCATCGACAATGCAACCGACGCCAAGTCGCGCACCACAGAAATTCCACTCGCCCGCGCCACAGAGCATTTCCGCGGCTACCCGACGCAGATTGAGGGCGCAAGTCCCGGCGATCTCGATTACGACTACGACCGCGTCAGCCTCACCGGCCCGTTCCAGCACCAGCGCGGCAATTACACGCGTTTTGGAGACGTGACTCAGCTGGTCAAAGGCATCGACGATCGCTATGCCATCTTCGGCAGCGGCGAAGAAATCGCAACGGAATTCGACGCGACTAAATTGCCTCCACTTTCCGCGCATTGGAAACGCGATTACTTCTTTTACGCGAACGGCTACGTGAAGGATATGGATTGGTGGGACGCGTCGCCGTTCACGGTGTCGCAACTGCCATTTCACACCATGACCAAGTACCCCTATCCTCCGAACGAAAGATTTCCAGACGACGCCGACGCGTTGGCGTATCAGTTGCAATGGAATGATCGCTTCGACTCAGGCGAACCCGTGCGGTCCTACCGCTTCAACTATCAGGCTCTGCCATCCACCCCCGCAGAGGACACATCGCCGGCAGCCAAGCCATGAACGACATCGTGCTTCAGCCGGCAGTGCAGCAGCTCAAACTGTTGCGCTCCGGCGAAACTTCCATCATTGAGCTAGCTGAGGCGCACATCGCGCAGATCGAGCGTCTCAACCCGCAGCTCAATGCCTTCGCCGATTTCGACGCCGAGCGGGTCCGAGCACAAGCTCGGCACCTTGATACATCGAAAGACCGTACCGGCCCATTGCACGGACTCCCTGTCACCTTAAAGTCATCGATCGCCACCGCCGGCTACAAATGCGAAATCGGCAGCCTGCTCAACAAGGGCGACGTGCCGACTGAGGATGCCGTAGTCGTCGCACGTCTTCGCGCGGCAGGAGCACTGATCCTCGGTACCACCAATTGCCCCGAGTTCCTGATGGCCTACGAGACGGACAACCTGCTCCACGGACGCACTGCCAATCCATGGGACCTCGACCGCACCCCAGGCGGCTCCAGCGGCGGAGAATCGGCTGCGATTGCCGCGGGCATGTCAGCGTTGGGACTAGGCTCGGACAGCGGCGGCTCTGTTCGCGTGCCAGCCCACTTCACAGGTATCTGCTCGCTGAAACCGACACCGGGCCGCATTCCGGGCGCCGGCCACTTGCCACCGTGTGTAGGGCCGTTTTCCGTCCTCGGTGCAATCGGCCCCATGGCGCGGACCATCGACGATGTCACCCTGGCATTCTGGACTCTGTGTGGCCAGGATCCCCACGACCCAATCAGCCCGCCTGTCGAACTGCGCAACCCGAGTCTCGATGACTTAAGCGCCTACGCTATCGGATTCTTCGAAGACGACGATCTCACTCCCGTCACGCCCGAGACACGCGCTGCCATACAAGCGGCAGCACAGGCATTGCGTGAGGCAGGCTTCCGCGTCGAGCCTTTCCGGCCCCGCACGCTCGATCAATTACGCAAATTGTGGTGGAAATTCTTCGTGCAATGCGGAGCAATGTTTTATGAGCCCACGATCGCCGGAAGGCGTGACCAACTCAGTCCGATATTTGCAGAGTTTCTTCAAATCGCCGAGTCTCTTCCACCATTGACAGCGACAGAGTTGCTCAACGCCTGGGCGGAACTCGACCTGCTCCGCGCGAAAACCCTCGAAGAAATGTCCGCGCACCCAGTCCTGCTCTGCCCCGTCGCCAGCATCCCCGCATTCCGCCATGGCGAACGCAATTGGACCATCGAAGGCCAGCCTCTCGAATATTTGGACGCAGTGCGGCACACGCAGTGGTTCAACACGCTTGCCGCGCCAGCAGCCGTGGTTCCGGTGGGCCGCTCGCCCGAGGGATTGCCGATCGGTGTCCAGATTGTCGCGCAGCCTTTTGAAGACGAGGTCGCCCTCGCCATCGCGGCCATCGTCGATGCCGCATTTGGCTACCGTCCGCCGCCGCTGGCAATTTCAATCTAGGCCCCACCAAGTCAAGTTCATCCATCACAGACAAATGTTTAATTCGCCGCTAAAAACGCAGTGACAGGTGCGGCGCGCAACACCCTCCGCATCTCCACCCTTGGATGGAGGCGTGCAATGAACGATCGCGTTAGTCTGACGCTTCCCCAATTAGTGGAGGCGGACTGGAGCGCACGGTTGCGCGTAAGTTGGCAAGCACGATTTGCCGAAACCCCTGGTGTCCTGAAGAGTTCGCTGCACAGCCAAACAGTTGTGCCGGTGCTCGATTTCGAAATCGGCGGGGACGATTTCATCACCATGGCAGGGCCATGCTCGGTTGAGACCGAAGCCCAGCTCATGGCCACAGCGATCCATGTCTCCGCAGCCGGTGCGCAAATCCTTCGCGGCGGCGCTTTTAAACCCCGCAGCTCCCCCTACGCATTTCAAGGACATGGCCTCGAAGGCCTCAAGCTCCTGGACCGCGCCCGCACAGCGACTGGCCTCGCGATTGTGACCGAGGTGATGTCGGAGTGCGATGTTCCGTTGGTCGCCGAATATGCAGATATCCTGCAGATCGGCTCGCGCAGCATGGAGAATTACACGCTGCTCGAAACCGCGGCAAAATCCGGCCGGCCGATCCTGCTGAAGCGCGGCATGGTGGCCACAGTCGCCGATCTGCTGCGTTCTGCGCAGGTCATTCTCGACAACGGAAATCCCAACGTCATTCTCTGCGAGCGCGGCATCCGCACCTTCGAAACGGCAACACGCAACACATTCGACGTCACGGCAATTGCTCTCTTGAAGCACATCTCGCATCTTCCTGTCATCGCCGATCCAAGCCACGCTGCTGGGCATCGCGACTTGGTACCGGCGCTGGCCCGCATTGCGGTAGTCGCTGGCGCCGACGGCCTGCTGATCGAGGTTCACCCCAATCCCGACAAGGCCTGGAGCGACGGAGAGCAGTCCCTCGACTTCGCTGAATTCAATGAAACCATGGCTTCTCTCGAACCCTACATCGCGCTGCGCAAGCGTGCGCTGCACACGCAAACCGGCGTCCGGCCGATGGAGGCAGTGGGATGAAGTTGAGGCCCACGGCAATTCAAGTTTCGGCGAGCTTTGCGATACTTCTTTTCCTGTGCGGATTCGGTACCGACAGTGCTGGCGATGTTGGTACGGACTTCATCGTGACCGCGGCGCCCGTCTACGAACCGCTCGCCGCACTGCGAGGCGAAGAGCGCTTTCCCCACGGTGCACAATTGTTGTTCGTCCATCATGGCGAGACTGCGCCACTAGTGAATGGCTTCGCGGACACCGCCGATGCCAATGTCTCCTTCGACGCCAAGACTGTGCTCTTCGCAGGCAGGAAAAATGCGAGCGATCCATGGCAGGTGTGGGAACTCGCGCTGGCCGACCGGTCCGCGCGGCAACTCACATCCGGAACAGCCGACGCGATTCGCCCGCTTTATTTGCCCGGTGAGCGCTACGTTTATGCCCAGCGCACTCCAAGTGGCTTTCAATTGAATTCAGCTTCGCTCGATCCGACTCCCGCTTCCGCCCAGCCTGCGAACCAGCAAGTCCTGCCCTTGACCTACGCGAATGCCAGCTCAATTCCAACCGACGTATTGGCGGACGGCCGCATTTTGTTTGAATCCGGTTTCCCACTCGGTTCCGGCTCTACTCCGGAATTGTTCCTCGTCTACTCCGATGGATCCGGCGTGGAGTCGTACCGCTGCGATCACGGTGTGGCCCGCTGGGGCGGAAAGCAATTGGCTTCCGGCGACGTCGTCTTCACGCACGGCTCCTCGCTGGCGCGATTCACTTCACCCCTCGCGTACGAAGAGCGCATTCCCTCGCCGCGAGCCGAATTCACCGGCGCGATCGCCGAGACCGAATCGCATGCGTGGCTTGTGAGCGCACGGAATGCATCGGATAAGCATTACACCATCAAGTTGTGGAAGCCGGGTGCGGCGACGATGCAATCTGTCCTCGCCGAATCCGCAAATGATCTTGTCCAACCGGTCCTCATTGCGCCGCGCAACAGGCCGAAGCGCCATCCTTCAGGGCTGCATCCCTGGGACTACGCAAATCTGCTGGCCCTCGATGCTCGCCTTTCGCGCGATGGAGTTCTGAAAGGCACTCCAGTCTCTGTGCGCCTCGAGACCGAGGATGCGAATGGGCACGCAACGGTGCTCGGAACTGCCCCCGTGGAGCAGGACGGCTCCTATTTCGTACAAGTACCCGGCGACCGCCCCATCCGCTTCGCTCTCCTCGATGCGCGCGGCGCCGTCCTGCGTCAGGAGCGAGGCTGGTTCTGGGCGCGCGGCGGGGAGCAGCGCATCTGCGTCGGCTGCCACACCGGTCCGGAACGTGCTTCGGAGAATCGCATCCCCGCAGTGCTGCTGCGCACCACCACGCCGGTCGACTTGACCGCAACCCGTCCGGCACAAGCGGCGCCAAATTCCGCAGGAGGCCGCTCCAGATGAATCGCCTCACTATGCTTTTCGCGCTTGCAGTGACGTTTGCAGCACCCTGCGCAATGAGTGCCCAGACGCAGCCAGCAGCCTCGAGCGCACCCGCGACACAAGTCGCCGCGCAGACACCAGCCGTCCCGCAAGTGCCGTCCATTCGTTTTGAAGATGCTACCGACCAGTCCGGCATCGATTACGTTCACAGCTTCGGGTCGGCCCAACTGGGATCGCTGCTCGAAGGCACCGGCGCTGGCTGCGTCTGGTTCGACTACAACAATTCCGGTCTGCCCTCGCTGTATGTCGTCAACGGCCGCCCGCTCGATGATTCCATGCATCCGCACCCGCTGAAGGTCAAGCCGAACCCCGCGCCCCACAATCATCTTTATCGCAACGACGGCGGAGGTCACTTCACTGACGTCACGGAAAAAGCCGGGCTCAATCCCGACATATACGGCATGGCCGTGGCCGCCGCCGACTACGACAACGATGGTCATGTCGATCTACTCGTCACCGGCTATGGAAAGACAATCCTCTATCACAACGATGGCAATGGCCATTTCACCGACGTGACTGAAAAGGCCGGCATCAAGGTCGACGGATGGGCCATCAGTTCAACCTGGTTGGACTACGACAAGGACGGCTGTCTCGATCTCTTCATCGGTCGCTACGTCAAATTCGATCCCAAATATCGCGCGTACTATGCCGCGGATAACTACCCGGGGCCGCTCGATTATGAAGGCGAAACCAACAAGCTCTATCACAACAACTGCGACGGCACTTTTACCGATGTGACCGAGAAGTCCGGCATCGGCGCCTATGTCGGACGCACCATGGGCGTCACCGCGGCGGACTTCGACGGCGACGGTTGGGATGACATCTACGTGGCCAACGACCGCACGGAAAACTTCCTCTTCCACAACAAGCACGATGGAACCTTCGAGGAAATAGGCAACGATACCGGCACGGCATTCGGGCAGAACGGCGAATCGACATCCTCCATGGGGCCTGTGTTCGCCGATCTTGAAGGCCGTGGGGTTCTCGACCTATGGGTGACGGACGGCCACTACAATCGCCTTCTTCGAAACACGGGTCAGTCGAGCTTCGATGACATCGGCGCCACCAACGGCGTCTCGCAGGCGAATGCGCAATATGTGAGCTGGGGAACCGGCGTCTATGACTTCGACAACGACGGCCTTCTCGACATCCTCATCTTTCACGGCGGTCTCATTCACCTCATCCCGCAGGAGCACACACTATTCCGCGGCCTGGGCAATGACAAGTTCGACGACGTTTCGCGTGCTGCGGGTCCGGTGCTCAGCGAACGGACCGTCGCACGCGGGGCCTGCTTTGCCGACTACGACAACGACGGCAAAGTGGACGCATTCTTGGTAAATCTCGGCGCCAAGGGTACGCTGCTCCACAATGTCTCAACCAACACCGGCCACTGGTTGTCTATCAATCTCAAGGGAACGAAGAGCAATCGCGATGGCATCGGCGCGCGCGTTGAAGTGTACGCCGCAGGCCATCGGTGGACAGCAGAGCGTGTGGCCGACTCGGGTTACTTGTCGCAGAATGAGGCCCGCTTGCACTTCGGTCTGGGTGCGGCAACAAGCGTCGACAAGATCGTTGTGCACTGGCCGAGCGGCCGCGAGCAGACTCTCGAAAAGCAGCAAGCGGACCGCGTGCTAACCATCGAGGAACCGAAATGACCCTCCGGCTTCCATCGGCAAAGGCAAGCGTGGTTGCAGCTTTTGTTGCGCTAGGCGTCGCCGTCGTCACCGGAAGCCTGTGGAGCGGACGGCGTGCGCATGCCGACATCAAGGAAAGGAGCGGCGAAACCCTGACCTACGTGTCTCCAATCGAAATGCTGTTTTCGCCGGACGGCAAGCGGCTCTATGTTCTCTGCCAGGGCAGCGATCAGGTCCGAGTCCTCGATGCTGTCAACTACGAACCGATCAAAACAATCTCAGTAGGCCATATTCCTCGCGGATTCTCGTTCTCGCCGGACGGCATGCGCCTCTTCGTCGCCAACACCTGGGATGACAAGATTTCAGTCATCGATACAGGCACGCTCGAAGTCGTGGCAACATGGCCCGTCGGGGCGGAGCCTTCCAATGTCGTCGAGGACCGCGAAGGCAAGCACCTTTTTGTGGCCAATCGCATCAGCAACGATGTCGCAGTGCTGAATGCGCAAACCGGTGAAGAAGAGAAGAGGCTCGCGGCAGGACGCGGCACCAGTTACATCACACCGTCTCCCGATGGCAGCCGGCTTTATGTGACCCATGTCTATCCAAACCCTGCGCCGCAAAGAGCCGCGCCCGAGTCGGAGATCACCGTCATTGATGCGTCACGAGCTGTCGTGATCGAACGCATCCCATTGCATAGCGTTGCTCATAGCTTTCACGTGGCCTTTTCAACCGATGGTCGCTTGGGCGTAGCAGCCGGACTCCATCCGAAAAACCTGATTCCTCTCGCGCATTTGGAACACGGCGGCGCCTTTGCTGACACGTTGACGCTATTCGGAGCCGATGTCGGCGAAAAGACAATCGAGGTTCCACTGGATGAATTGGAGCGTTATGCAGCACGCCCCTTCGGTGTAGCGATTGCGCCGGACAAGTCTCACATCTACGTGACCAGCGGCGGATCGGAGATTGTCACGGTCATCGATGTGCCGCGGTTGATGCGCTTTCTCCGCACACACAAGCCCCCATTCGCGCAGGACCTTTCGGCAAGCAGCAATTATGTCGTCGCGCGCATCGCCGTCGGACAAGATCCACGCGGCATCGTGTTCTCCGGCGACGGGCACAACCTGCTCGTGGCAAACCGCCTCGACGATACGATCAGCGTGATCGACACCCACTCCAATCGAGTTGCTTCCACCATTCCGCTTGAAGGCCCAAAACGTCTGTCGGTTCTACGCCACGGGGAGCAGACCTTTTATACCGCGCGCTACTCGTTTCAGGGCCAGATCGGCTGCGCGAACTGCCACATAGATTCAACCTTCGATGGCTTGACGTGGGACCTCGAGCCCGACGGATTTGGCCGCGACATCGTAGATAACAAGCTCCTCGAGGACACCAAAGGCACAGAGCCCTTCAAGTGGAACGGCGGCAATCCGGACATGCCGACCGAATGCGGCCCGCGCACAGAAAAGTATTTCTGGCGATCGGAAAATTACGACGACCTGACGCTGACCGATCTGGTCGTCTACATTCGCAGCCTGCCTCCTCGGCCTAATCGTTGGCGTTTGACCACCGGCGAGTTGACTCCGGCGCAGGAACGCGGCAAGGCGATCTTCAGTCGCGCGGCTGATAGCTTTGGCAAACCTATCGCCGAGACGAATAGATGCTCCTTTTGCCATAGCGGTCCCAAAGGCACAAGTAAGAAATCCTTTGATGTTGGCACCAAAAGACTCACAGATAACGCGGGTCTGTTCGATACGCCGCAGTTAACCAACATCGCGCTCACGGCGCCTTATTTGCACGATGCTGCAGCGGCGACACTCGAGGAGATTTGGACGAAATTCAACCCGGACGATCGCCACGGCCGCACCAACGATCTGAAAAAAGATGAGCTGAACGACCTGATCCAGTATCTGAGGACGCGATGAAAACAAAATCTACTTTCGCACTGGCTGCAGCCGCGCTCCTTGTTATATCCGCCCCGCTCGGCAACGCCGCGTCGCCATCGACTCCCGCACCGAAATCACACACGGCTAGCACAAGCACGAAGGTCGCGACAGCGCGTGTGGCCCCGCCGCAGGTGGTGGCGCGGTATCGTTTTGAAAACTTCACCACTGCAAACGGCCTGCCGGACGATCATGTGTACTCGGTTCTTGTCGACGGCGATCGCATTTGGGCAGGCACCGACAATGGCCTCGGCCTCTATGAAAACGGAAAATGGAAGACCTTCGGCACGAAGGATGGCCTGGCGCATCGCGCCGTCCTGTCCCTCGCGTTGGACAAACGAACCGGCGATGTCTGGGCCGGAACCATGGGCGGGCTGAGCCGCATCTCCGGTGGTCGAATCGATACCTACACGCAGCTCAACTCCGGCCTCAGCAACGATGTCGTCTACGGTGTCTCAGTGGAGAACGAAAACGTCTGGGTCGCAACCGCTGCGGGCGCCAGTCGTCTCGACCTCAATACAGGGGAGTGGTCACTCTACAACGAGCGCAATACACCGATGGCGGAGATCTGGGTCTATGCCGTTTCAGCCACGCCAACCAAGGTTTACTACGCCGTCTGGGGCAGCGGCGTTTTGGAGTACAACCAGCAGACCAAAGTCTGGGATAAGTACGACGATCCGGATGGCGAAAACGAAATGGTGCTCTTCAAGGATCAGGGCCTGATCCATGAAATCACCACGTCGGTTAGTTATGTGGACAAGGTTCTTTGGGTGGCAACTTACTTTGGTGATAGCCGCTATGACGGGCGCTATTGGCATAACTTCCTCATCAAGGACAGCGGGCTTCCATCGAACTTCACCAACGTCGTCAAAGGGGTTGACGCCAACCGTGCGTGGTTCGGAACAGATAAAGGATTGGTATACTACGACGGCGTGAACTGGGCCGTTTATCGGCCGTCGCTTACGACCGGAAAACCCGAAATGACCGTACGCGATGCCCAGGGCCGCATCACGCAAGTGCCCGTGACCACCGCGCCCTCTCACCATTACATTCTGAACATCGATTTTCAAGGCAATGACATTTGGGTGGCTACTGCAAAAGGTCTGAGCCACGGAATTCTTCAGCAGGAAAAATAAGGAGCCCTCATTATGATTGATTTCGCAGAAATTTTGGAGACCATCGCGCACAAACCGATTGAGAAGCGCGCCATGACCAACCACGGCGTACTCAATGAAGCGTATGCCTACGCCAAACCCAGCTCATTCTCGCGTGGCATGCGGATTGACCTCAACGGCCTGACCATTCTGCTCATCTCGGGAACGGCTTCGATCGACGAGGAAGGCAAGAGCGTGCATATCGGCGATTTCCGTGCCCAGATGCGGCGCACGCTAGACAACATAACGGGGCTACTAGCGAGCGAAGGCTGCACCTGGCACGACATCGTTCGCACCAGTTGCTATTTGCGCGACATCGACCGCGATTATGAAGCGTTCAACGAAGAGCGCACCGCCTTCTTCAAGGAGCAGGCACTGGATCCGCTACCTGCATCGACAGGTATCCAGGCAAAGCTGTGCCGTCCTGAGCTATTGGTCGAGATAGAAGCGATTGCCATGTTCCGCACCGAAAAAACAAACGGCAATAAGGAGCAGTAATGACGCGCAAGAGATGGTTGAGCGTTACGGCGTGCTTGTTGGCCGGCGGAGCCGCCACCATCTTTGCGGCGCAAGCTCCCGAATCGCTGCCCAATGCGAACGTGCATGTTTGCGAATGCGGCGCACATCCTCCAGGGCTTCCAGCCGATCGAACCGTGCAGCCCTACGCGGGCGAGCCCACGGACATGAGCCCCTATTCCAAATTCGCTGCGCCTTACGATCTCAACTACGTTCATCCGAACATCTACACCGGCGCGGGCCGGGACATTCCCGAGCCAAAGAGCCTGACAGAAGTGCGCATCGGTTTCTTTGGTCCCATCGAGCACACGCCCGACGAGGCTCTTGGATTGCGGATGCTCCATGGCGCGCAGTTGGCCATCGATGAAGCCAATGCGCGCGGCGGCTATGGCGGAAAGCCCTTCCGGCTCATGCTCCACAACGACTATGACAATTGGCAATCGAAGTCGGTATATGGCGGCGATCGTCCGACCGATCCCACCATCTGGGGCTCGCCTTCGAATGAAACCGTAAAGATGGTCTACGATGACCAGGACTGGGCAATCTTCGGATCGATTAGTTCGGAGTCGACGCACATCGTGTTGCGTGTCGCACTCAAAGCCGAGATTCCCATAGTCAATTCGGCCTCAACCGATCCCACAATTCCCGAGACCTACATCCCCTGGTACTTTACGGATATTCAAGACGACCGAGTGCAATCCCTCACCCTGGCGCGGCGCATCTATACGGAACTCGGCCTGAAGCGTGTTGCACTGCTGCGCATCAATAATCGCTACGGCCGTTTCGGAGTTCCCAAATTCCGCGATGCATCGCGGCGTCTCGGTCATCCCGTCGTGATCGAACAGAAATTCATGCCCGGCGACACGGATTACACACGCGAACTAAAGATCATTCAGGCATCGCATACCGACGCCATCGTGCTTTGGACCGACGAGATTCCGGCCGCAAATATTCTCAAGCAGATGCGCGCCCTCGGCATGAAACAGCGCGTATTCGGCTCGCATCGCACGCTTGGACCCGATCTGCTGGTTGAGGCAGGATCTGCCGCTGAAGGATTCGAGGCCGTCTTTCCCTACGATCCAACCCGCAACGGCCCGCGCTGGATCGAGTTCAATCAGCGCTTCGATGCGAAGTTCCACGAGCAGCCCGAGCAGTTTGCGTCGCTGGCCTACGACGCCATGAATGCGCTCCTTGACTCCATCTGCAAGGCCGGCCTGAATCGTGCACGCATCCACGACGCCCTGGCCGACATCGTCGACTACGATGGCGTGACGGGACACATGGTCTTCGATCCCAATCAGAAGAATGTCGCCCCGCTGTTTCTCGGTACTGTTCACAACGGCGCCATCACATACCGAGCGGCAAAGATGGACAAGGAACCAGCGCCCATTCAAACAGCCGATGCACAGCCGGTCCCGTACGCCCGCGTAGGTGAAGATGGAGTGAGTTACTCCGGCCCAGCCCGCCCCGATGTGCCAAAGGGATCGTTGCGCATCATCCTCTTCGGACCGCATGCCGACCAGATTGTGAACTCGCATGAGGTACAGGCTGCGATCGCAGCGAAGCCTCCAAATGGCCGGCCCTGGGAAATCATCCCCATCACGAGCGACCAAAGCTGGGGCGCCGCTTCCACCCAACTCGTGCACGCACTCTGGGATGAACACGCGCTGGCGATTGTCGCCATGGATCGCAATGCCGCGCATCTATCCGAGCAACTGGCATTGAAGGCATTTGTCCCGGTACTCGCCTTGAGCGACGACAAGGCACTCACCTCTACCAACGTCCCGTGGATCTTCCGCCTTCCCTCGAACACCAAGCCTGCAGCTGCGTTGCAGCTCATTGAAGAGGCCGTCACGCACAGCGGCCCAAACCCAGAGCGACTGCGCGATGCGCTGGCTTCCGGTAACGAATTCCTCGGTCTTGCGTTCGTCTCCACAGGTGAGCCGAAGGCTCCATAGAGATTCGCGCGCCCCCGTAGATATTCTCCGAAATCCAATCCAAAAAAATAGGGCAGCCCCATACGGGAGCTGCCCTAGTCGTTACGCCGCAGTGGACGACCTTCTAACTACGGCAAGTAGTAGCGGAACGAGGTCCAGAACATGTTGTCGATGCCCTTGGCACCGATACCGGCCGTTCCTGTTGACCAGCCCTCGCGCACGGCATAGCCGTACTGGATGCTCTGGCGAAGACGGCCGCGGTCGCCTTTATAGATGTCATACCAGTAGCCGCCGGTGATCTCCTGCACGTCACGGGTTTGCGCACCGCAGGAGCCGCCAGGCAAGAAGCCGGTCGAACTGCCGGTGTTGTAGCCAGGGGCGGTGGTGGTATTGCAGCCCGAGTTGCTGGTCGAGAGCGGGAAGCGCGATCCGTAGCCAACCGCCTGTTGCGTAGTTTGAGTAGACCAGTGGCCGCCCCAGGCTCCGCCGGCAGCGAGCTGAGCAGCAGTCGGAGTAGCCGTGCATTGAGCGGCGGCCGTGAAGCCTGTCGGGCAGAAGGTTGCTGTCGGAGAACCCAACGTGGTGGAAGTCGGAGTCGAGTAGTCCGCGCGACCGGCAAAATCGCCGCCATAATTCAGGTAGATCGCAAGGCGCGGGGTGGGATTGGCCTCGACGGTCAACAAGCCGGAGAGGTTGTGGATGGGGCCAAGTCCGCCCCAGGAGTTGGCTGTGACGTCGGCCAGCGTCGAGTCACCGTAGCGGCCCATGCCGGGTCCGTAGAGGCCCTTGGCGCCGAAGGTCAGCTTGTCGACGATTAGCGGCACGCGTAAGCTGCCGCCGATACCGCCGAGGAGGATGCTATTGGAAAACCCTCCAGTGGTGCTGGCAGCAGCCACCACACTGGAACCCAGGGCCCCGCCACTGTAGCCTTCGATATCTGCCTGTCCGCCATATTTCACTCGGTCCGTGGTGACGTTGGGATACACGGTCTCATGGGCAAAGCGTCCGATGCCGAAGACTTCATAGTGTCCCCAGCCAGGATCGATTGCTACTTTGGCGATGAGATCGGGGGCTTGATTGAAGGAGATGTTGGCGACGTTGGTATTCGCGACAATCGTGTTGTAGACGGGAATTTCTACCGGAGCGAGAGTAGCCGTATTCTTCGTCCCGGTCTCCGTGGAGTAGTTCTGCAAATAGGTTGTGGTGCCACTGGCGCTGATGGCGGCATTGTAGTTGCCGCCGTTGGCGCCGGCGCTGCCCAGCACAGCATAAGGCGTGTTGCCCGCGATCGACGCAGTGTAGAGGACCTGCGGGTTCTCAGCCGCAATGCCGAAGGCCACATTCTTGAAGGTTTTGGTCACGCGGAAACCATATTGCCGCGTCCAAACAAACCCCGTCACGTAGTTCGGGTCTATCGTTTGCGGCGTCATGATATCTCCGGAGAGATTCGAGATACCCTTCTTGTCTTCGGTCGCGAGTGACCACAACTGGCCGCCGGTAAACGCCCAGTGGTTGTTAGTCTCGGCCTGGCCCCAGATGACGCGCTGGCGCATCACGTAGCTGTTCGACTGGTTGTTGTTGGATGTAATGCCGGTGCCCAGCCAGTCAGCCTCGTAGTAGCCACGCAGTGTACCCCAGCTCGTCTTGCCTTCGGCCATCAAACTCACACGCGACTGCCGGGCGCTTCCGTAGAATTCGCTCAGTGAATAAGCATCGGCGTGTTCGTAAGGAATGGCGCTGAAGGCCGTCGGAATATCGCCGCCTGTGGCCTTGGTCCGGTAAACTGTTTCACCCGCCGCGAAGCCGCCCGGTGTGAGGGCGATTCCCTTGTAGTGAAGCGCTGTCGGATTCGTGATCGACTTCTTGATGGAAGCAGTTTCGTCCGAGACCGTAGTTGCCAGCGAAACCGCGTTGGCCTGCAAGTCGGTTACCGTGCTTTTCAACGTGGATACCGCAGCTGAATTGTCCGTCGTTGCCTGCTGCTGTGCAGTGGCATCCGCTTCAGCCTTGGCCGCTGCTGCCTGCGCATCTGCGGCGCTCTGCTGCGCCTGCTTCAATTGTTCGTCCTTCGTAGCCAAGTCCGTCTTCAGGCTGTCGATCTGACCTTGAAACTCCTGACGGAGAGATTGAATCTGATCTTCCACGGTTGGCTTCGGTGGCTTCTTGGTTACATGTTTCTTTGGTGGCGCAGGGGGGTCGCCGGCATATGCATTCGAACCGACAAGACTGGCTGCCAGGATTGCGGCGGCAACAGTATTAAATTTCAATTTCATTGGGCCTCTCTTTTTCCTCTTAAACAGGTTGATTCGTGCATGCGCTCACCTACTATGCAAGCGCACTATCTTCCGCGTCCGGGAAGCTCCGATTACATGAGTGCGTCGTCCCAACTGATTTGCGAAAGGAATCCAAACGGCCGCGAGAAGCAGCAATAACGACGAAAGCTTTCCCAGGGCCGTATCTGTTTGAAAGGCTCGCAGATTTTGATGAATATTTGACTAATTCACATATTTTTAACAGAGCTGCTTCTTCAACAAAGCGAAGCAAATGGCGGTCGAATTCATCTTCTATTCACAGTGTTTTCCGGGTCGGCGTGCTTGCCCGCCTCTTCGGTCTCATTCGAGTCAATGCAGGGCAGTCCGAGCTTGGCAGTCCTGACTTACTCCGCGCTGCTCGCACTAAGTAGGTTCGCCAGGATTCGATACGCTCCCGGGACTAACTCAGGAAGCTGGCGATATAGCGCATAGGCGACATATATATAAGTACCCTTGCCGGGATGTGTAATGAGCAGCCCTCCCCGCTGAGGGTCCTGCCCGGCATCCGCAGTCTCAGTCAGGGCAGTGTAACCGGGGTCCCATGTATCCAAAAAGGAGTGCCCGCGCTCCTCAACCCATCCATCGAAGTCTGCCGGCTTGATCGCATTCGGCCAGGTCAGCAGCCGATTTGCAGGATCGAGCAGCTTCACCGGCGCCTGTTCGTCCACCACGCGCTCCGGCATCCGACCCATGGCCATCGGCAGCGGAGCAGGGAAGTTGCCGCTCTGGTACTGAACAATCAGCGTTCCGCCCTGTCGTACAAATTGATCTAGGCGCGACTGCGCAGCGGCAAGTTCCGGCCGGACCGAATAGGC
>Ga0182030_10003146_pt1 | contig 35206 bp, 34 predicted proteins | sample 812S3MmetaG_FD_121299 | JGI IMG/M metagenome (GOLD analysis project Ga0182030, IMG submission 121299) | Permafrost microbial communities from Stordalen Mire, Sweden - 812S3M metaG (Illumina Assembly) | ecosystem: Environmental > Terrestrial > Soil > Wetlands > Permafrost | place: Sweden...
ACAGGAACCCTCGATAACGGCCCTCATGTAGACCATGCTAGAGCCAATGCTCCTCACATCTTCAACGCCCTGCATTCCGCGTTACGACAATGGGGATCATCACTCAAACACAACGGCATGTCGTTTTTCGCAGCTAGTATTCCAAATAATACTCTTCTTTACCATGGAACATATACGGAAGATCCGATTCCTGGGATGGAGTGGCTAGCTTTCGAGATCGAACATGCTGAGAACTTCGCGAATATATGGGGTCCTGGTGGGCCAGGGAAACCCCCGCCTGGTGGTGGTCCTCCTCGTCCTCCTGGGAGGCCTGGCAAAGGACCGCCTGGCTATCCTCCTGGTGGACCGAAGTTCCCTCCACCGCCTCCAGGAGAAGGACCACCTGAGAGCCATTTTCATGAAACCGATGATACACAATCTGGCTATCTCCACATCTACCGAACATCTCGACCCCTCACCAAACTCCTCTATCTCGACGGTTTGAGTGCAGGGAAAACAACCTTGGGAACGCTCGACACGCAAGACCATGTCCTCTGCCAAGATACAAATATCACCAATCCCATTGGCGACTTTAAGAGAGCAGAGTGTATGTGTTCGCTAGGGTTTGAATATGGTATAGACGGCATCGTGAGAATGGAAGCCGGCTTTGAGATTATTCTTTGCAATTTCTCGACCAGCTTGGACTTCATAACTGCAAATCAGAGGCCGAAGTATGACGCACCAGAGCGCGTCCTGGATTCTTCGCAGTTTGAGTACATACGTGGAGTGACGACTAGGTACCATGGAATTCCGGCTGGGAGGGTCAAGGTTGACTATTCGAGTATGGTATCCGCGTATTTCTATCCTCTCAATCTCACGAACCCGGACGCAACAAGGCCAGAATTACCAAGGCTGTCGGTCTCGGATCCGGATGGACTTGCCCGTCTCAGAGCCGATACTTTGGATATTTTCCCTAGTGACAGCAATGCTGAGATTGTGGACTGGCAAGGAGTCGTCGATATGATCGTTACCCGCTATTCTGACCGTCTACAATACCTTGCTATGTCGAACTTGACAAGTAGAGCTGCATTATCTGAGATAAATTTCCTGCTCAACACTTTTATCGATTACATGGATGTCAGCATCCCAGATGCTAGCGAGACCTGCTCACGAATTTTCCTTCCGTCCATCACTCCTCTGACACGCTCGGATGGCCTTATCTACGAGGCTATTCTCACAGTTACTCGTAAGATCTGCAGTACCCTTTTTGAGGTACGGAATACTCTTCTTGAGGGAGACATTGCTTTAGACAGCACGGTAACGAAACCTAATCCCGCGATTTTGGAGCTGATTGAGTATTTGGATTGGACTACATGGCTTGAGTGTGGCAAGTGTGCATATGATGAGGTTTGCTGGGTCGCCATTTGGCCGTGGGGTAGCGTGGAGGATCATGATAGGCCTGGGTGTGTGAATAGTGAGAATCTTTTTAGTCGGAGTGGATACTGGGGAGGCTGGGCCCCTTGATGCCATGTCTTGGTAATGTTGCTTTTTTGGAAGGTTTTTTATTCTTGTTCTGTAATAAAATGCGACATATGTTGGTCTTGAGTGATGAGAAAGCCTAGATGAAGTAGTCTCAACCGATTTCTTCGCTCAGTTCAATTCAAACCCACCAAGTGGTCCATCCTTCCCTCCCTCCAAGAACTTCACCCACTCACCATTCACGGGCCTATCAACCAAGTCCTTCGTTCTTTCCTTGAAACCAAATCCTTCTATTCTCTCCACATCAAAGCCAACCCAAATATTTAGAACCTTGTCCCTCATCGCGATTTCAGCACGTGCCCTCTGAGATCGTATAATCTCAAGCTCTCCCTCATCAACTGGCATAACTTTTGGACTTGGCGGTATACCTACAGCTACATATTATGCTCCTATCTTGCTACATATCTTCGCCTCCTCCGTGAAATCCTCCCTCTTCCCTTCTTTCACATCATGCGTATCTGTCGTCAACGGGTTTGCCTCGCAATCGATCAAACTCGCGTCATAATTCAAGTGGTGCACCGCCTCAGGCTTGACACGCCTATGCAACTCCTTCAACAGCTTCGGCGTGATACCATGGTCATCAAGATAGTCATGCCCGGCTTTGTCGATCCATACTACGAGGAGCAGAAGTTGCTGTGAAGAGCTGGATTTTCGGATCTGGAAAGTGAGAGCCCCAGGTGTAGAGGATAGTGTGTTGAGGATTTTCTGGAGAGAAGTTACGACGGAGGGGGAGTTGATGGATTGGTTCTCGAGGAGAATAAGGGTCAGTAGTTCGATAAAGTTGGAACTCATTCTGGAATAGGAGACGTATCTATGAAATGTCCTGCTAAGAATATCGAGACCAGAGATGGATAGGAAAGTATTTTTTGGGAGCTGTTCTCTGTGTGTGTCGCAGTGTAAGCATAGGTTGGCGTTGCTAATCAGCGCGTGATGTATTAATGGTATGGTTCACTCAGCTTCAGGTTTGGTTGGTTGGTCGACAGCGTACAGCGGCCAGCTCAACCTTTTCCCAGCTCAAAGCAACCGGGATGGGCGAACAACATTGCCGAGTCGCCAAGTTCCAGAAATCCACACGTTGGGGACTTTTGCGCACGCGGCTGCTTCACTGCTTTATTGGTCTGTTAATACAAAACAGAAATCTTAACTGATCAATTGAAGGTGCATTTTGAACGAGTCATAATTGGTGCGTCAGGCTCTTTGGCATTTGTGCTATACAGGGGCGTTCTCAAATTGCTCCGGGTATTTATGAGGATGTCAATGCTCTCTTCGTCGAGGGTGATATTTCTCGGTCCTAAATAGGAGAATTATGGAAATTTGATACAGAAATGTCAGATACAGTCTGCGTTATTGCCACCGACTGTTCCGAGGAACGAGACTATGTCCTAAGGGGTAGCTATGATAAAATCGAAGCGATCCTGGGCGTAGAACAGTGAGCTGGGTTTGCGGTGGACGGTTTTATTTACGCGAGGGAGCCTAGGGTTTATAAAGGTCCAGAAAGTTAAGACAACCTTAAAAGATCGAAGCTCTCGATTTTGAGTTACACATTGAATATGACACGTGACAAAATGCTCTGAATGGAGCTTCCATTGACTTCACATCATCTAAACATCGGTGACGTGGATAGGATTAAGAATCCTGGAAACATGATTGAATTTAGATTTGATTTACCTGATTTGTGAGGAACTGATGGTCATTTCATTGCAGCCTGATAAATAAAAATTTTATTATATGGTCACGTGAGCTCCTAGAATCAACCCCGAAGGCCACTCGAAAACATGCCACGTTTCATATTTACAACCTGTCTTGTAACCAACCAACGTTGAATTTCCTCATTTGGAAGGAAAATAGACGACCAAGTTGAAACTCTTTGGCAGCCCCTGAATTAAACGTTCTCAAGATCAGCAATGACACCATGGCATCCGTCTCCCCAACCTCAAACGATGAGCGCTCACCATCCGGCAAAATGAAAGCGATCACCCACAACTCTCGCGGCTCCCCTCTCTCTCCGTCCTAGGACTATCTCACAACCTCCCCATCCCAAGACTCGCCACCCCGACCGACGTCCTGATAAAAATCTCCCACGCATCCCTCGACCCCGGCGCCTCAATGCTCACAAACATCATACCCATGACCTTCCGCACCAAGCCTTCAGTCCCAGAAACGGATTTCTCTGGGCACTGTCATCACAACTGGAAAAGCTGTGCCACCATCTAGAGAATTAATTCCTGGGGCAAAGGTTTTGGGTTCGGCACCTTTAGCGGGCATGATCTTGTACGGGAGGGGAGTGCTTGCTGAGTATGTGGTTGTTCCGGCTGAGAATGTGGTGCTAAAGCCAGAAAGGATGGGGTGGGAGGAGGCAGCGGGATTGCCGGCCACGGGGCTTGCCGCACCGCCCGTTATGGATTTGGCGCGGGTGAAGAAGAGGGAGAGGGTACTGGTTAATGGGGCGAGTGGTGGAATTGGAATTTCGGTTGTGCAGATGGCGAAGCAAGCTGTGGGGGAGGAGGGGACAGTGGTTGCGGTTTGCTCGGGGAGGAATAAGGGGATGGTTAAGGGGCTGGGTGCTGATGAGGTGAGTTTACTTATGCGTTCTGATGTGTGAATAGCTGAGATAGGTTGGGAGATAGGTCGTTGACTACCAGGAACATGCTCCAGTCTGGAAATATCTAGAGCAAAGATTCGGAGCAGAACCCTTCGATGCCATCCTCGATTGCCGCGGTGTACAGGAACTGTTCATTCACTGTCCGAGCTATTTGAAAGAAGGAAAGCCTTTCGTGACCGTTGGGCCTGCTCCTCCAACCTACAGCTTCTTTGGGGTATTATACATCCTTAGGTCTATGATAAGTAATGCGTTGTGGCCTAGATGGCTGGGTGGTGTAGATAGACCGTATTTGAGCGCAAGGGGTTTTGCGACTCTGGTGGGGTTGGAGAGGGTCTCGAGGTTGGCGGAGGAAGGATTGAAGGTCCCGATTGACTCAGTCTGGGATTTAGAGGATACTTTGAAGGTATGATTTGATGGAATAATGAAGTTTGTGTACTGACTTGTGACGCAGGCGTATGAAGTTGCCCTGAGTAGGCATGCGAGGGGAAAGGTTATTGTGAAGATGTGAGAGAAGATGACGGATTGATATCTCCTCTCTTTCATGATACCGCTCAATGATATCTACTCGATCTTTGTATTTTAATACCACAATTTTATCTTCAACTTCGAAGTCTACCCAGCTCAATATTTCGTTCAAAGAGATAACGAGCGGGGGAAGGGGTTCTGCGGTGCCCGCAAAAGCTTAGTGGAAGACAATAAATGATTTTTTGAAGAAATTCTCATTTGGAAGAATAAAAAGGAGTGTTTCTCCCTTCACTACCTTAGGCCAGTGCACATTTTCTTTGGTCGTACTCAACCAGTGTCTCCGACTCCCATGATCCAAACACCGGATTCCGAGCTGTCTTCAGCGAAGGGTTCATCCTTTTCTAAATCGCCAGTACCACAGCTATGAGACTCTGAATCAAGGGCCAATTCATTATTCATCGAAACATCTCCAAAGTTGTCTTCGCCAGATCCATACTCGGAAATACGTTCGAGCTTTCCTATTGAGGTTCACGAGAGGTTTCTTCAGCACTCTCCTCGAAAACAGCCACTTTGGCTACAATGTGAGCGCATCCCTACGAGCAGCACTCCAAAATATTGTCATAAAGCATCGCATCCACCGGCATGATCCTGATGCCAACATATTTCGGGTGAATTTTCCGGTTCGTTTGTCGATGAAGGAAATATTTCTGCAGTGGCGCCGAGGCTTTTTTATTAGCAGTAAATCTCGAGTACGATATGAGGTGGGTTCATACCATGTTTCGGCATTGCGATCTCCTCCAATAGTAGCTGAAGGTCGGAAGGATTGTTTGTTATTGGTGCATCTTCAGAGACGAGGTCGATAGCGAAGATTTCCCTGGGGGGTATGGTTTCGAGGAAGTATTTTTGGATCATGGCGAGAACTAGGATGTTAGGAGGCTGAGGTTGACGGTATGGGGGCTGAAGATTTACTGTATATTGGGATGGCGCAGAACTCTTTGCATTCTCGTTGAAGTTCAACGTTCCAGAGTGCCAAATCATGTTTGGTGGATCGTCGCAGGCCTGGGCAAGGCAGGGTATGGTTGGTAGATTCTTGAAGTTGTTATGACGTGAGTTGTACGTTGCAGCCATTGGAGTTAGAAGGTCAATAAAGTGATCTCACAACTGAATTATGAAGCGAATGACAAATGAAATTCGAGGACCGACTGATTAGTAGCTTAAACCCATCCTACCATAAGCACCGTTTACTACCTAGAACCCTGCATTTCCCGAAATACATGCCCAAAATGCCGCTTTGCAAAGCGCGATCCAGAGATTTATTCGACAACTGCAAGTTAAGATTGGGACTTTTTGAAATATTATTCAAATCAAACTCTCAGGACAGTTTATTTGGGTACCCTAATCGATTGAAATATATGGCGGGTTTGGCATCAAATTATATCAAGCGATGAAGATCGGTATAACTATGGTATAATTTATTAAAGCAGCAACGTCCCAAATCAGACTTGTTTGCGATATTTTCTTTTCGCAACTGTGGCTGTTGAAGCAATGGATGTATTTTTTAGGATTGCGGTGCACTTTGATTCTACAGCGATGCAGACCGATGTTATTTCTTGGACATTGTCATCTCGGGATGGGCGGCACGGGTGCAAATACCTCGGGCGTGTGGTTGAGAAAGGGGGGGGAAAGTCAGGTGATCTAGACGAGCCCCTTTAGTCGATAGGTCTATGGTTGAATAAACTATAGTAATATAATAATATAATATATTGTAAAGAACTTGAAGACTATCTAGAGAGGGATGAAAGCCCTCTATATATACTAATTATAATATATCTAGAAGCTTCTATAGTAGTGGCAAAGTCATGTGACTTTACCGCTTAGAAATGTCTAGAGGTTTCTAGCATTGCTAATACTATGCTATAGTAGCATATAGATATTTCTAGAATGTACTAATTATAAATAAAACTACAGGGCGTCTTGAAGTAGTACTTCTTGCGAAGATTTCCCGCTGTCTTTGTGGCAAAGAAGATGCAGGATTTGAAATGAAGACCCTCTAGTTTTTCCTATAGCGATCTCTGTCATCGTACGGAAATATTTCATTGAATATTTAAATAGACGCTTTACAGCAGAGTTAAGTTGAAAATTTTGCATGATAGATTTTGAATACAAATCTGCAAGTGATTAAGTATGTATCTTTCTGTCCTAATTTCTACGTGCATTATATTCTCTACTCATGCTTTTCCCCTCGTGAAAAACGACGTCAACGATCTTAAAGACCCTGATGGTTAAAGATCAGACAAACTCCACAGCAACAAGATTAGGTCACTTCTATTGGATCTAATCTGTTCATTCGAGTTAGTTTTGGTACGAAATAACCTAAAGTTGTTAGGGAAACGATTGAAGATGAATGTAAAGCTAAAATATCAACTTGAGACAGGGAAAGTGGGACGGGCCAACACTGAATACGCTGTATATCTACCCACACCACCTCCTTCACCCCCAAACGGAGACATTGAAATTGTGTGTGGTCAAAGTAATGGGGTCACCAGTTTCGTAAGCATCGCTACCAATGCTCATTCTGTTACTAGAAAGACGCCCAGGCCTTCTGAGGATGACAAACCTGTCACCACTAACCCTCTGAAGCACGACACTGACTCTGAAAAACCGTCAGAGAAATCGACAAGCATTCCTGTTTTCTCTCTTTTGATAACTGAGAAAACCTCCAATTCTAAAAATACAGGTCAAATATGAATATCAAATCGCCGAAAAGTGAATATTTAGTCCCGTTCAAGCACATCATTATTAATACTCCTGTGTTTATAGGATAGATTCCTGGGGGAAATCTATCGAATTATCGAGCTTTTCTGTCAAGGGACCCATCGAGGACACCGAAACCATGTTTAACGCTCGAGGATTTTAAGTGCATACGACAGCAACGAAGAGAGAAAATAGGAAGCCCGGACTTTGTTTGGCCCAAGCATAGATGCTACTTGAAAACGACTCTCACTGATAAATGCACAAAGAAAGATGTCATAGATGGTTTGCATCGAGTGAATAATTGGTGGGAATTGTATGGACCAGCAGGGCAGGTTGAGATGGAAAAGCGAATGATTGAGTATCTGCAAAAAGACGTCAACGGGTTCCTATATCTCGGTGGAAAGTCAACCGGGGTGATTTGTAAAAAGAAAGAGACAGGAGAGAAACCAAGCGGATGACTATAAGTCAGGAAGGTGGGAAGCATCGATTAGAAACTTAAATAGAGATCATTGCTGAAGAGATTAGAATGTATAGCCATTCTATGAAAACTGAATCAGACAATCGAGTTTTGCCTTCGCAGTAATTAGCTCCACTCAGTAGGGGCTTGCGCTTCACTGCTTAACGCGTATCAGGTAATCTAAAATGGAAGCGCATAGATCCCATTATTACAGACTAGGGAACAGACATTGAAGACAAAATTTTATTAAGAAAAGATCAAATGAATTTCATAATCTGAGAAGCCCTCGATATTCGCAGCTCAAGTTGTGGCTTAGACCCATTCTTCTAAGCATAAGTTTCTGTTCTATTCCAAGACGGGACGCCGCGCGGTTAAAGACGCTATGGGTATGGGCAAATTCCCGAATCAGCACTTTTTGCGACGTTTCCAATTTTGATTGGGGCTGGTGTCGTCTAATCGGCGTTCTACTTAGGTAAGTAAGACAAAGTCGGACAAAAATAGATTTAACTTAGAGAGTAAACCCATTGTAACGGCAAAATCCGGTTCCCCGTTGTCCAGATCTTCCAATTCTTGGGTTACATTTACGAACGAAACGACAATTACATTTATTCTAATGTGCTGGCCATCCTATTGATCGCCTCATAAACCTCGCAGTCTCGACTCTCGCCTTTTCTGCTTACACCTCCCTTGACGGGTACGGCCAGAAATAAATGAATATTTGAAACCAGTTCCAGCACTCAATTAGAGGACATAAAGGCGCCATGATCATTTCCGATCCCCACACCATAAAAGAACGCATGAAGATCTCCACGATCATTAATCCACAGCCGCCCAGAACAGAACTGCCAACACCACCGCCTTCACCACGACCCTCAAACAAAAACCTCCCTATAAGAAGCAAACTTTCAAATCCCAATCTTGGGACCGAAAACACCATTAGCCCGAGCCCTCCCAATACCCCGAGAAGCTTCGCCTCTACTATCCCCTCTATCACAATCCGCCCTGCAACACCAATATTGAAATCAAGATCACCATTGCCAAATTCAAGCAAGAAACGAGCACATGAGACAGCCGAAAATTCCAGTAAGGATTCACCGAAGGATACTGATCTTCTTTATCCTCGAGCAGCCAAGCGTTCAAGACCTACACTGTCTGCAACCAGGAAATTGAATAGAATCCCACAGAAACCCCAGAACGAGAACAAAACAGCACGAATGCACACAAGAAGTTTTGCACTTCGAACAACATCTCGTGTCAAAACACACCAAGTGGACAGCAATACCGCAACCAAGACCATCACATGCTCATATCAAAAGTATGTTCCAACCCCTAACGCCGCATATAGTAAGCCCATACTGATTTCCGTGTTTCACTAGAGTAGAGACATCAAACTCCACGTTCCTATATTTCCATATCAAAGGCCTACTTCTTGTCTCCCCAACCTAGAGTGCCATAACTTGACCCGTGTCCCGCACTCATAAGCCAAGACGGATCTGGCAGGTACCATGGAAATAATTTCGATACGCATTCTATAAAATGGTCATTGGATAGCGAGATAGATCTCTGGGATAATGAACGGATTGCATGACCGAGTGATAGATGATGGAAAACGGAGAAGAAGAAAAGGGAGCGCTGAGAAGTGGTTAGTGACGAGATGAAAGAAGGGTAGCCGAGTGGGAAGGGGATGAAGGTCGATGGAAGACAAATAGGATATAGGGATTTAACTTCGTGGCACTGACTCCATGTAGCAAATAGACATCATGTAGGATCAAAGGCTTCTCCAGATTTTAATTCGTTATAAGTCCCTCAAGAACTAGACGAGGAGGTAATTAATGTATGAAAACAAACCATAGTGTCAGCGCCCCTAGAGCGATGAGAAATGACAAGAGTGTGGATTTCCTTGCATCTTGGAGAGGAACCTGAAGATACACCAAGACGGGGCATGCTTAATCCTGTATAGAGACCCTCCAGACCTAGTAAGCAACTTCAACGAGCCCTTGGATTGGTTGCTCCAGGGTTCCAAATATGCGCATATCCATCCCGAAACTCAGCAGCAGTAACTACATACGCCCCATTTGGCAAAACCTTCTCTACCATCATATCGTGCACCCCTTCAATTGGGTCGGCGCAACCATCCTTAATCACTGTGACCACGTATTTCCTATCTTGGCCCGCGTGCGCAGTTCGTAACACATGTCCCGACGTAGTCAGACCCGCAAGAATCAGAGACTCGATGCCCCTATCCCGCAACCAGTCATCCAACTCGATGCACTCGAACGCAGACAAATACCCCGGTGTTATAGGGAATACGACATCGTTACCAGTACGCCAATAATCGAACATTTCGGCAGGTTCATCAGCACGTTTACCATTGCCCTCTCCCATATACGCCATAAGGGTTGCTGTTTGAGCGGCGTTCTTAGAGGTTGGAAAAGGCTCCCTTCCGATGTGCACTATGCAGTGAATTACCCTGATACCTCGATTATTGGCCCATATTTGCATCTGGGTGGCAACTTGTAGGGCCGCGCGAGCGCCTGGCCCGCCGAACGATTCAACGAAATAATTTTGGTAGCCAAGGAGGAGGAGGGCGGTATGTTTGTGTCCGTAGTAGCCGGGTGTGGATTCGTCGGTTGGGTTAAACATAGATGCGAGGGTTGCCATAATCGATAATGTCGTAGCAGCCTGAATGGCGAATATGTATGGCTGCAGCTAGAGACGGGTTTTGGTACGAAGTGATATTTTGCTAATGGTTATCCAAATGAAAATGAAGGAAACAAACAGAAATTCACGCGACGAAAACCTTCCACGACATGAATGAAAGTTTCGATCAGGTTAAGGAAGAGATAGTAGTTACAAGCAGCTGCGGCAAGGCTCGTACTTGCTACTTTGGGGAATGATCGGGTCGTGTCTCCGTTCAGCTTCAAGAGAAGGAAGGCACGCTGGATGATATTCTTTTCCTATCAACATCCACATCGGAAATGCTGGCATCAATGCGGCACTGACGTTACTTCACGGTTTTGATCCGCGTAAACGACTCTGGCTAGAAGCTTTTTTTTTTTAAGAATTCACACATTCGCGCGCCATAGCGAGGCTCATACCACAAGATCCAATTTTCAGAATATCAAATAAAAAGAATCAAAGCAAACGCTTGAAAACTTGGTGGTTGTGACATTCGTCGAGCGTGAGTGAATTGGAAAGGCCCCAAACGAACTCTCACAGAAATCTATCAATTTACCCCACAGGCGACGCCAGCGTCAACACCTACAGCCGGAGCGAAGCCAAGTCTCTACCTAAGCCGATCTACGATTACTCATATGGCTCTAACACCGGGACTCAGCTCAACACGTCCAAGAGATCTGATCTAGCACCGCTAATTATCCAATAAGAAATGATCTATTTTCATGTTGGATTAGCGTGCTAGTCTGAGCTTTTTTTGGGCTGGGAGGCTGTTGCTTCGCTTAGATTTTTCGAACAGTCTTCTGAAACACAGGATTCCGTACAAGCCACCTCAGCAACTAGGCTGCGCAAAATCTGAGACGATTTTTGTTTGATGTTTGTGCCGAGATGTGGTGCAACAATTCCCGTACTCTTAATTGGCAGAAGGTAACTTTTAATGTACAGCTAACGATTATCGACTCTTTTTCTTCATATTATTGCGTTGTTATGGCTGGATAAATTTTTGGGCAGTTGTGTCGGGTGAAGCCTTCTAGTCAGCCTGACAAAGGCAGAATTGGCGAACTCGTCTGTCGGTGGTCAATAAGTCGGTTATTCTAATGTTCTTAGAGGCTAAAACAATGCATTACTATTAAATAAAGGGCTACGGATGGTGTTTAAGTCAGAGTAACGTTTTCTATACTGCGCCCAGAGAAGAAGTTATCGTCCATAACGGTATTGGATGGTAAGCCACAGTGTCCCAGGTATATGTAGCCATTCTCACAACTTTGTAGGACTGACAAACTGGAACATCCCTTTAGCGCCCAGATAGTCTCAGCTCCAGAAATCATTCCGCTAATCTTAGAGGCGATACCCTTTAGGATATAAAGCACATCACCATTATCAAGCAAAACCCAACCAACATTGGTGGCCTTTTCCAATACCAACTCCGCTAGGATACTGATATCGTTCCGAAAAGGTTCCATTTCGTCTCTCGAGGTCCCTTTCTGGGCTTTCACCAATATATGCTCCATAGATTGGAACTGAGCTTCAAATTCCATCGGCCGTACGTCTCTGAAATTGGCTGTGAAATCATGAAACCATTGCTGAAAGATATCCGTGGCTGGCCTTCTCTGTACCCGTGCAGAGGCAGTGAGGATAGTGTCCTGGATATTAGATAGATACTCCTCTTGGCTCCCACTCGGATGCAAGGTCGCTAACACCGTCCCCAGCTTCGATCCTTGTACTATGAGTCTCCTGCCATTCCCTGAAATAATCACGGGGCTACGTATAGATACGTTCAAATCGCCATTAAATCTCAGATTCGGCACCCAACTAGGGTATCCTACTAGCTCATTATGAACGCACTGTATGATCCGCAAGTCTCCAGTCTCAGCAATGATATACTTCGTATACTGCCAGAAAACATCTCCAAACGGCGTATTGTAGTTTGGCATCAACTCTTCCGGCAGCTTACGAAAATTCACCATACTAAGCATCCCGTACACTTGGTCGTGAGGGACGGAGCACTTCCTCATAGATGTACCTTCATATACTTGAATCAATTGTTCGGCAGGAGAATACGTTTGGAATTCTTCTTTCCAGTATCGCAACCGAGTTATCCACATAAAAAGCCAGTCTTTCCAACGCTCGCGTACGAGTAAGAAGTTGTTGCGCTCGAGCTCGTCAAAACCTTCAGTTTGTGATATTTTCGCCAGTATTAAATTCCAGAAATCTCCATGAACGAGCAGTGAGGTATACTTCCAGCGTTCAGAAGGGGGCATGGAAATGAAGAAATATACGTTAGGGTTGAGGGCGTACTCCTGCAACGTCCATACCCGGGTAATCCAATTATCCAACATTAAAAAGCAACAGAGCTGCAGGAACGTGCCAAAAATGTCGCCAAGCTGCTCCTTGAGGATATGTGCTCCGGGCCTTTAGCAGCAGGTAGCCCACCTGTCTCCATTGTAGCGATGCGCTCCCACTCTTTAGCGCTACCTTCAGTAACAGGATATAATGAGAATAGTTTTGCAATACCCTGGCCGAAATACATTGATACTTGTTCACTCGGAATGGAGGTCAGCCTTGCCAAGACACTAGATGCCAACGTGAAGATATCCTTCATGAGCGGTATCTGGGCTGATTTTTCCGCGGTGTTGGACTGGTCGATACAAATTGCGTCAGCCCACAGAAACGATATCGGCATATTTTCCTTTTCTTGACAGTAGTGGAAGAGATGCACAAGAAAGTTATGCAGGCTTGCTGGTATACGGAGAATGCTACCATCTATCCAGATCGGTGTACTATGCGGTCCCTCGCCCCAGGTGTACGAAAGTGCGCTATAAGCGACCGGAGAGGAGGTACTGGTCTCGAGGAGATTGACTGAAGATAGCGTGCAGTTGAGGATGTCTTCTCTATCGTCATACGAGAGCATTTTGAGTAGCCTGATTTGACGCGGATGAAGGGTAGTGTAAGTGTATAATGAGGCCGACGAGACTGTTGCGATATCCATTACTAAATCTAATTGCGATTGGACTTGAGAGTGACTTGAGTGTGCTCCTGTATCGAAGAATTCGAGGAGAGCACAAAGGGACTAGAATCGGGGTTGATAGCACGTGCTGAATCTTTCAGCTCCCACTTGCAGGGATATTCATTTTCAGCCAGCCATCGTTCAATTAACTTGTGGACTTCAGATGGCTGATTAGCCTGAAGCTACCCGAAACCGGAGCGTCCCCCTGTTGATCAGTTTAACGAATAGCGTTCAATGAAGAGCAGTCATCGGGCAGTAATGCATGGCCAGTCCAGTCTTAGCTGAACATGACAGACAGCTCTAGTGTCAGAGGCTTGATGCTAGACAAAAGCTCTGAGCGGCTTTGGCGCCTAAGAAACACTTCGGCTTCAATATTAGGGCGATGACATTCACCCATCACATCGCCGTGTTTTCCGAAGGTTGGATAGTGTTTATTGGGGAGGACAGCTGAATAGCTGTAGTAAACTACTTGGCAGATTGATTAGATCAGATACAGGAAAACCCATGATCTCATGGATTCCAGTTATCGGATCAAGAAAGAGAATCAATGGTGACATTTATCATGCTTTTTTACCGCAAAAAGTTAGTTGTATCGCTAAAATACCCTATAAAAAGCCTATAATTACAGAATATATAGATACTAATAAGGCCGGGTTTAATACTTATAATTAGTAACTGTATACTATTATTATATCAAAATTTAACATAGATAATATCTAGTCTTAATACACTATAAAAATCTAAAACTATAGAGTATATAAACAGTAGCAAGGTTTTTTTAAGAACTAGAATCTATAGCTGTAGAGGCTTTTTCAGCACTATACCTAATAGTATTTGGATTATTAAATTATAAGGAAATAGTAACAAAATTACGGTTTCATAAAGTATATTTATAGTGTGCTTATAGAGGTCTTTTTAGCGATACAACTGACTTTTTGCGGTAACCTTTGTACAGGGCCAGATATCAGAAAAGTTTAATAATGTGAGCATTTACCTGGACAGTATCAGCCCTAATATTGTGAAAGTCAAACATATAATTTGGATCTGCCGTAGCATGAGCAAATATTAGTGGCTCAATCACCGATGAAAATAAAAGTTGGGAAGTCAAGAGAACCAATAGATTTCAGAGAACTAAAATACACCAAAATATGCCTTTGTAGTTTCTGAATGAACAACTAGGAAGTAGAGGACCGGTCGGTGCTTCGCAGTAGTGATCTTGTATGAAAGCGGCACGTTTCTTGGCGCTACTGCACGATCCAGAATGTGTCTGCTGGCAAAAACTCGACAGGAATTGCGCTGCCGTCGCCCTCACCATCATGCTTTTTTACTATAGCTCGGCATTCGTACAGCAGTTCCAGATTACCCAATGCTTTCCTGCTCCCCAGCACGGCATGAGATTGTTCCAAGCCATTCTCCCCTGGTATACCCGCCAACAGGAGATAACAGTACCGCTCGTCCGTCTCCACGCGGAATGTATTCTCCTGTTCATCCGGCACTAGATCAACTGTATAACTATCGTCTCCGTCGATGATGGTAAAGCTTGTCATTCCTACTGGAGCTTTATGTAGACGGAACCCAGCATACCTCCCCCCCCAAACCAATAGATTCCCCCGTCCTACACAGCCACGCCCTGTTCTCATTATCAAACTCTCGCAGCGCCAAATTCGCATTCGTACTCCCCATCAGCGAACGAGGCGCCCAGCGATACCCCTCCTGCTGTAGCCGCGGAACACGACTGAAGATAATATCGCCCCGGAACTGCCCGATATGCTGCAAAAACAATTCCATGCGACGGTCTGCGAGTTCCTGGTCCAGCCTAACCCATAGATCATCATCCAATTCGACATCGTCGTCCAAGCCCTTCACCTTGATATTCAGAAATGGCATAAGATCAAGGCCTAAGATTGTCGCCGCACATAGGATCTCATCAGATCCCCGAGACGTCCGCCGCGATGACAGTCCCACAGCCAACGGGAGATACGCCACCCAGCGGAGTCCCGGAGCCTTTGTCCCGGCCAGGATACTATCCGTGTGTGACCGCACGATATGACAGCCGAGCGTGGTACGGTTCTGCGCCTTTTGGATAAAGTCAACATATTTTCCCCTCGACCCCAGTGCGGCCGCGTATCGCTTGGCCTCCTCGCCGAGAGCATCGAAATGGATCGCCTTATCGCGGAATCGGTAGAAGAGATCGTTTGCTAGGAAGCTTTCTTGGAAAGTCCATAGGCGTTGTTGCCAGCTGCATTGGCTGAGACGTATGAGGCGCTCTGGGGCTGGACAGGACATCGGGATGGCTTCGAGGGCAGAATCGAGAACGAGGACTGAGGCAGCAAGCTTGTAGATACGGCGCATGTTGGCGATACAGCGTCGGCGGTAGGCTTTGAGGTGTTTGTAGACGGGGACGCAGAGGGTGTCCATCCAGAAGGGCATGTTACCTTGTCCAGCTGGGTGCCGGAAATCGACTTCGTTTACCATGGCTTGGATGCGGGATAGTTGGCATACCGGGAGGGAGTTCTTTTTCAGATTGCCCAATCCATCTGCCCAACTGGAAGCTATGTATATTAGTCGAGAATTATACGTCTTTTCGACATGATATAGATAGAAGGAGTCTGTAGGATCTTACACATGTGAGATTGCAACATAGTCCTGGAGGTAGTTAAGTACAATTGGATGACCCTCAGCGTCGTACTGAACCTCTGGTAGCAGGGTAGGGCCTGGTCTGAACTCCGAGACCACCAGGTAGGACCGCAAACCGTCCCATGTCACGATTGGTATCCCATCGCAGTTGATAATCCTAAGAACGTCGAGAAAATTTGGCTCTACGTCAGCACAGGTGCAACCCTCTACAACATGCTTCGTTCGATATGTCTTGACATCCAACCCCCCCCGCGTGACATCTGATCTTGTTGCACGATGCGTGGTCTTCGAGATCATGAGCGGGCTGCAGAGCGAGATAGCACACCCCATCTATCTCAAAGTCCGTAAATAGCTGTGTGATTCGGGATGGGCACCAGTTTGCCCCTTTCATTCGATCCTCAACTACTGCGCTCACGGCCCAATTTCGATGCGTGTAGTAATGGCGATACTTATTCATCACCGCGGCAGCGAGCGCATGGCCCAGGACGGATATCGAGAGGACGATCTCCGGGGCCACTGGAGGTGCCTTGGCTCTCCTGACAGTGGTGTCTTTCCTACCCCAATACCCGTGAATAAGGGATTCAACCCTCGTCAGGATCCCATCTATTTTGATCAGTTCCTGTATATCGTTTTCGGAGACCACTTTCTTCCAGCAATGGTCTAGATGACAACCTGGATGGGTAAGATAAAGGGCCCGATCCGGCTCCCGCGGATCAAAAAATTAGAACACTGGCATTCCTCTGGCACAGGCCACTTTTGCTTCCACTGCACGAAAAGCTCAGGAAGCCGTTTTGTAGTGACGACTGGACTCTCCCCCTTTTCGATGAAGTCTTCGTCCCTAAAGGGCAGTCCACCCGTTTGGAGGATCTCTCGAAGCATTCCGAAATAGAGCCATGTCTGGAAGAAATCTTCAATCTTGGCAGGGCTCCTTTGACCGAAGGTGTCGTCTAGATAGAGGTGCTCCCTAGTCCACTCCCTGCGTATTGGGTAATTATGAAAGTCACCTGGCTCGTAAGGAGTGACGCTTCTGTATGGAATTCTAAGATATGTGTTGACATTTCCTGGAAGAACGAGATGATCCATTGCTTTGTTTCTCTTCTCTCCTTTGTCTTTTTTCCTTTGTCCTTTCTCAAAACCTAAGTTTTGTTTGGCGATTTCAGATTTCGCCCTCAATGTGTGCTCTTTGATAGGAAATCAAGCTAGGATAATTGTATTCCCCTCAACCGGTGTCGGATGGATCACGCTAATAGGGGTAGAATTATTAACTTGATTGGCTCTCAAAGTTTCGTGAGTGCAAGCGACGGCCTGATGTAGCAACGGCTATTGGGGGCTGAAGCCTAAAGGAGGGCCAAATTTAGTGATGCTTATAAGGCCTGTGCGCTATATCTTCGCTCCGGAAGGCCTACCGCGCCCTGTAATTATAGCGCTGTCTGGTTTCTATGTAATACCGGTCTAAGGGATATCTTATCAGCTTATACCAGCCCTTTTTGTTGGCCAGAGCGTTACTGTTACGTTTTCGTATTCATCCAATCGGGGCGCTAAGGTTGGTTGACAACCAGCCAAAGAGAGACAGCACCATCAGAAATGGCTGTTATCTGTTGCGCAGCTGTCAGCTTTATTCATAAATAAAATCACAGCGAATAGAAAGTCTTTAAATTTCCATAATTCGCTACAATTATCTCCTTTAAGTTCGCAAGTTCTATGCAAAGCTGCAGCAGCGCAATGGATAGTCCGCAGAATATGCAGGATAGTCTTGGGCTCACCAGGGTTGAAGCTGCTCTCCTCCAATTAACCCCCGCCGCACCTAGTCAAATCCCTGCCGGAGAGTCCTAAAATTCTGCCCGATGCTCGCGGCGTCGCAGCCCCCCAATGGGCTCACAACACATCACGAACGCACCATCCCGCAGACCGTTCTCAGCCGCAAAATTGCGCAACCAAGCTCATTCACCCGGAGTTGGAGCTTCTGCTGAGCCCGGATATCATCCAGAGGGCCGTTGCCCAGCTGGCCTGGCGCGGTATCACGCCGTTCGCTTTCTCCTTTAGATGAGTTGCTTACGCTTTCATATTCTGGCTCAATAAAGGATATTTGCGTGCGGTATTTAAGATTAGACTGAAATTATGTTCTTATGCTCTATACCGTAAATACTCAAAGTGCTGTTGGGTGTTCTCGCATCATCATCCAAATTGGGACTAGTGCTTTTCAAATCAATTAAACAGTCCACGGAATTTCTTCAGCCAGAGAGCATACTATCCTTGTTTCACAATATTTTCCTAACCTAGGTTTGTAATCCTGTAGACTCTCAGACCTACTAGGGATCTTCTTCAGTGTGGCGCAAGTTTTTAGAAGTGTCCAAGGGCCGGCACGTGCCCTCTTACGCAGTTGCCAAGCACTCCGCCATTTTGAGCAAATTTTTGCATTTGACAAATCTTTCATCCCGGTACACCTCAAAGCCTCCCGTCTATACCCCAAAAATTTGAATGGACAAAATTCTTACATACTAAACAAAATAACTAAGATCAGACTCTCAGTAAAGAAAATGCAATCCATATACTATAGCCTTTTGGACCCTCGGTCTGAGATCAGACTGTTGACATTGCATCCCGCCCGAGCATCTTTAGAAGATTCTGATACTCCTGCGCTCACGTGCACCCTAAAAACTGTTTCTCTGCTCGAGAACCCATCATATGTTGCGCTCTCATATACCTGGGGCAATTCGACTACTCCTCAAATTATTCATATCAATGGCGAGCTAGTCCCGGTTGGAGAAAACCTTGCAGCTGCTCTGAGCCATATCCGAAAACCCGACCGTCCCATTAATCTTTGGGTAGATGCAATTTGTATCAACCAAAAAGACAAGCTGGAAAGATCCCACCAAGTTTCAATCATGACAGTGATCTATACCAAAGCTGAATATGTCTTGGCGTGGCTTGGGATAGCCGGCGACCACATCGACAAGGCTATGGATCTATATAGCACTATTGGAACACAATCCATCAAAGCCGGTATCTTGGACTTACGAGGAAATGACCTTCCAAATTTGGCTAATCCTGGAGATGACGAGCGATTGAGTAGGATAAAAGACTCTCTTGATGCCTATGCGCAAGAAGCTGACCTCATTCTCTTCGACGAGTCCCTCACTGCTTTGTCGAAGCGAGAGTATTGGACGCGTACCTGGATTGTGCAAGAGTTGACTGTTGCTCAGCATGTCATGCTAATGTGTGGCTCAACAACTCTGTCGTTCAGGACATTCTCTGGTGCTTCCAACTTTTGTGGGTATGCCAGAACAAGAAGGGCGAACAACATCACCCCGGATCAATGGAAAGACCCGATACAAGGCCCTGACTTACAAGCCAGCATGGCCAGAGCACCAAGCGCGGCTCCGAATATCATTATCGGAATTCGAAGAAGGTATCAAGAGGAAACCGGTGACCGTGCGTCGTTTTATGAACTTTTGAAGCGAACTTGCTTCGCATATCCAGCGAGGGATCCGCTCAAAGCCACGGAAAGCATAGACAAGATATATGGACTCCTAGGACTCGACCCCAGGACTAAACAGCTCGGTCTCTATCCCGACTACAACAAAACCCCAAATGACGCATATATGGCTACAACACGTGCGCTTATTGCGGACGGTCAAGTAAACATACTCGCTTGGTCCCAGCAGCACAAGAATATTCAAGATTTGGCTAGCTGGGTCCCTGACTTCTCGTCTGCTATATATCCGCCCTGTGGAGAAAATGACCGTACAGGGTCCACAGAAGCCATATATAATGCATCGGGGCAGCAATCAGTCTCGATAATTCCCAATGAAAATCCAAACGTCATCGGGTTGCATGGGATTCTGATAGATACCATCGACTGCGTTGGGACTCCTTGGATACCAAACCTCCAAGAACCATATAATTACGACCGCGCAAAATCCTATTTTGACGATATCGCGAATTTCTGCAAGTTTGAATGGGAACGTGGGCCTAAGCTTGATCAAGATACAAAGAAATGGGTTGAATGAACCTGGAGAATTCCTTGTGCCGACCAAGAAGGCAAATACTCTGGACGAGATCGAGCTTCCCCCGCCATCCATGGCGCTTTCTTGGAAGTGAAGCAGCCGAATGCCAGATACATCAGATCCTCAAAAGCTCGTCTGAATTATATGAAGGTCTTGCAATCCTTACATGACAGGCGTCCATTTAGTTCAAAGGGAGGATACGTTGGGCTTGCACCGGCACATTCGAAGTCAGGAGATATCATTTGTATCCTTTTCGGCGCAGACTTTCCGTTCATCATAAGAGAGGCGGGAAAGGGGCAATATGAACTAGTAGGAGAGGCCTTCGTTTACGGCATCATGGATGGGGAAGGACTTGAGCTTGGCAAGGAAGTTGTGGAGATATTTCTTATTTAGATACTCTCTTCAGGTATAAATTCTTTATAAACAGAGCGACAAGCGTCCAGGTGCTTATACTCTCACCCTTATTTTCATCGATAGTTTAATTTCCCTGGCCAATCCCTCCCGGAAGAGAGTTTTTCCAATTTTAAATAGCCTTTTGGGTTAGCTGGATTGAATAAAAAGTAAATTAAATAGCTACATTTAAGGATTTCTGTAGGTAATAAGGATTGCCTTACTGGGGGTTGGTCAGGCTTTTGGCTCGTTCCCCAGACACTCTCCATCTCTCTATTGTAAGCTTTGCGGCCCGCCAATATAGTTATCCTAGAGGTCGAAGAAAGGAGCAACGAGTTAAAGCCGTGTAGGGCAATGCTAGGCGTAAAGTACGGAGCAGCTTATATAACTGGTGGCAAAGTTCGCCGGCAAGACTGGAGAAGTTTGGCTGACATATCTTTAATAGTCAATATCTTTAATAGTCATGGAGTTGTTGATACTTCGTTAGGTATAGGATTTCAGTCAGCGCTTCTCCACTATTGATTAAGACATTGTATTGAGAGTTTCGAGTAGTAACGGACTTCTCGTTGAACAACTATCACCAGCATTATCCAAGGACATTGGCGCTGGTCTGCCGTTCTCTTATTATGTGTGGATAGGGTTCAGCACATTGTCTTGTTCTGGCCCGCAGGGAATTTCTGTAACCGGCCTACGAGCCACAGACTTAGCTTGATTTAAATATAGATAGTTACGTAAGATAGATTACTACGTAATTATTGGGTGTTTCGTACTAGTCGGGATCGTCAATTGTTCTGCTAAGTGGTACCGAGGTGCGCGGCGAAATTTTACGCCACGTGTGAGACATCATTAGCGGCAGCTTGCAAACAATAAAATGGTATTAGAAAGCTTTATCAAGGCCTCTTTTGAGTTTAAAAGGTGAAAAGAGCTCGATGGTGGTGCTATAGTAAAGGAATTCGATTACGCTATAAGGAGACTCCACAAATCAAGTAAGAAGGGAACAATATGAACAAGATTTTTAAAATTAAAACTACATAATCTTTATATATATCTAGAAAATATAGAAGGTTTTATATAATTTTATTTAATATAAAAAAAAGTAATCAAGACTCAGAAATCGGATTTTTTTATTTATGTATAAAATATACCAAAATATTGAATTTTTTTTATATTTTAATCTTTTCAATATGTCGGTCAATTCCATGTGACAATCCCCTAACACCTGTTTCAAATATAAGATTTCAGGGCGGTGGGTTTGGTGGCGGAGTCGGCTTCGTTTCTGGTACCCTCAGAAGTGTCAACAAAATCGCGCCATAGTTTGACTGACCTGACCGCCATATATTCACCTACATCAAAACATCCTACATGCTCCTGTCCAGTAGCCCTACTGCCATCTTCACCACGGTGATGACCCTCGCAATTTCTGTTACCTCAATAATCCTGCAATTTTAAATGAGCAAGCTTTATGACTCGCTCGGAATACTTAGTATATATGGAATCATTTTCTTCTTGCTCAATTTTTTAGAGTTGATACAAAGCTTGAAATCTGTGTTTGCGGATGTTGATTTCGGTCCCCTTCCCCACACCTATTAATTTATTACCGGGTGACTTGAAAATGTATACATAGCAACGCAGTATAGTCGATGACCTCTGTCCTCTCTTGCTTAGCAGTGAAGCTATATACTGGAATTTCGAGACTTTAATTTTATTTCTCGTGTTCTCGAGAATTCTCTTGCTTTCATCACTTTCAAAGTTTAGTGTTTTCTATTAAAGTCTCGCTAGTACCCAAAATAAATCTAAAAAATTGCTCCAACCTTGGCCAGGTCCCTACGAATCTGCATCCCCGCAATAGAATGCTTCTCCGTCTCAATTTGTTCTCGAAGACTAGAGGACCTCGAAGCAACAGCTTCTACACATGGCAGCATTGGAACTTCCTTCGTCTTCTGAATCTCTCTTCCCTGGGTTCCAAAGAAGCGTCGGCTTTCGAACTCCAGTCATCATTTCCCCGTACCCACTGGGCAAGGCCCTCGACATATCGGCAAACTTGTAAGTCGATATCTTCTCCCCATGATGGTAAGCTATCCTTGCAGTGTAGAAAGTCTTGAACGATGCCATCGTTCCATGCTCCAATCCTAATCATCGAATTAGTATAGGTTTTGATCGATTTTTAAAGAGCAGAGGAGCCGAGGGGCTGTCAAGATACTTCTTAAGAGCTCGGCTTCCTGAATACTAGGAAATAAGGGGGAAATAGGACATACCACGTTACCGCCTCTTGCGGCCCAAGACCCTGGGCGTACATGACGATAGTCACAAGATTGTGCAATGCGTGTCCTTTTGCTCGCTCAACATTGTATGAATAAATGTCCTTTGCCCTTTAGCGTCGATCTTTCCCTTACTACTTAGTCCACCTCACTTACATTAGCGACAACGATACAAAACATCGCACAATCTCTCAGACGTTCCAGCAGCGGATGTCGGTACACCTCTTCTGGAAAATCTAGCTCAAGCTCAATCAGCGCGAAACTGGGCAAGCAGCCGCTCGTATGTCGACGCACAACCCAGTATTCATCGATAGTGCGAATACGATCATTCTCTCTGTCTTCAGATTGCTGGACTACGGTGTCGACATACTGCTGCATTGTTTCAAAGAGGTGGCGCTCTGCCATTAAGGTTGAAGTTTTCTTGCCTAGTGCCCAGAATCTGGAGAGTTAGTGTAAGGTTCAAGCTCAAGGGAAGGGTATGTACTGCCGAGTCATCTCTCCAAGTGGGTGAGTGTGGGGCTTGGACGGGTTCCGCAGGCCGTCCATAAAGATGGTCGCCATTTGCTGGGTGATATGTTCGTCTTCTACGTCAGTGTATTCATCGAAGACGTAGAAGAGAGACATGAGGTCGCAGCCTGTGCGTGCGCGTTCTGTCTACATAATTAGTGAGAGGCATTCCTGGGGTCTGGGTTTTATTTTACTAGCCGCGGTCATGGTTTGAGTATGTGAGCATAGCGAGTTTGGCTGTGGTGAAAGTATCAGACGAATGTCCCGAGATAGGGTCTTTCAAGATTTAGAACTTACCAAAATCGCAGCGATCAAAAGCATCCTGAGACTTGTCATCGAAGAAACCAAAAGTATGGATCCATTGATTGCTTTCGGCTCTGACTTCGCTGTAATATTTATTGAGATGACGAGGCCAACGCCAGGCTCGGAAGAGATCTGGAATTTTGACTTTTTGGGCGGCCATTGTGTATTTGAAAATAAGTTGTAAAATACGGCTTTGGGTAGTAGCCTGAGGCGTAATGCGCTTGTTTATATAGACGCTGAGATGCAAGAATTGATGAGTCACTTGAGTGTTAATCCTACCTGAGTTCAATCAATGAATTCACTGCGTTAGATAATTGATCAGGGGGTTAGATACTTGAATATTATACAATTTTCCATTTTATTATCAAAGTTATTATCTTCTGATAATCAAATTCTTGGCTTTAAAAGGAATTTTGAGTTTAATATACCTCAAACATAAATTAGTTGTTTCAACTCGGTTCAACAATTAGCGGATGCAAATGATTCACTGCCAAAGTTTATACGTTCCAAGTAAAAAAGAAATCGCTACCCAACTAGTGTAGTCAGATATTCGATATATCTGCATTTGTGGGCACATCTTTCTACCCATTCAAACTCCCACAGGGAACACGCCAAACACAACACTAGGCAGCAGCATTCATGGAGTCAGTTATTGAACTCATGGCTACCGCCCCGGCTGCAATATGTTTCTTCAAAGCTTTCATAACGTTGGTCTGTCTTAGATCCCATGCCCGATTCACTCCCTTGAACCTCGATATCCCCAAACCTTGAACTCCTCGTCGAATATGGAACTCCTGACACTGCTAACAGATTATCTCAGATCATCACTGTTACTCTAGCAACAGCTATATACAGAGCCAAATTTCACCCTATCGCTAAAATCCCCGGACCACGGCTTTGGGCCATAACCCGACTCCCCTTCTTCTGCAACCTCGCAATTGGGCGCCTGCACACTCGAATTCATGACCTCCACTCAGAATATGGTCCAGTTGTTCGTGTTGCTCCAGGAGAAATATCGTTCATCACCGAGTCCTCATAGCCGGACATCTACCTGAAGCCTGTGGGAAAGCCACAACTGCAAAAGGAGCTTGCGCAGTATAAACTCACAGAAGGTGCGCCAGGCATAGTGCTTGAGGCTGATGATTACAATCATAGTCGTAATCGGTTCGTGAACTCCTGGATCTCGTAACAACTTCTTTAAAGGCCTGACGAGGGAAGAAAAAACTTTGCAAGTGGCTTTACGGAAAGTGCGATGCGACAGCAAGAGCCTATCGTTATCAGATGTATTGATCAGTTTATTTCCTGCCTTCGCGAGAGAAGTAGCAAACCTATTAATATCATTGAGTGGTACTCATTCCTTCTTTTCGATATTATGGGGGAGATCATCTTTGGCGAATCTTTCGATAGCCTAGAGACGAGCCTGACCAGTGTAAGTCCTTAAAGTCTCACTATGATCTTCCAACCTACGGCCTATGATCAATAAACTTACAAAAACCTTCAGGAATGGGCTAAAAGTATATTCTCGTACTTTACATTCATTATTCTCGGTGGCGTCGTGCAAGAGTTCCGCCCATTCCATAAGATATTAGGATACCTAATACCCAACTCTGTGAAAAGGGGCGCTGCTAGCCATGATTAATCAACCAAGGAAAAGCTTGAACGGCGACTAGCAAAACCCGACCCCCAGCCCGACATGTACGCATCCATTTTCCCCAACGTGTTCACGCTGACCCCGAAGGATCACGCCTTTGTTAGAAACGCTGAATACACCATCGGGCGTGACCTCCGCAGAACTTCTGGCAACGATCCGTCAATTGGTTCTCGGAGCCTCCGAGACATCGACTTCGGCCCTAGCCGCAATAACATACTGCTTGTGGCACAACCCCAATGTGCTCGCTCGACTCACTAACGAAATTCGTACCACCTTCGCTACCAGCACTGCTATTACCAAAGACGATGTCAATCGACTGCCTTATCTCAATGCCGTTATCAGCGAAATGTTCCGCCTATTCCCCCCTGTGCCGGGGAATCTTCGCCGCATCACCCCTCCCGAGGGCTGCTTTATCAGTGAGATTTATATTCCCGGCAATACGATCGTTAGCTATGATCTATGGGCGGGAGGGCGCTCCGCAGCTAACTTTTTCCGACCCCTTGAGTTCCTGCCCGAACGCTATCTTGCGGATCCTCCTGAGGAATTCAAGAATGATAAACGGAAGGGTCACCAGCCGTTTTCGGTGGGGCCACGGAATTGTATCGGGAAGAACCTGGCACTTGCGGAGATACGGCTGATTATTTCGAAGTGAGTGCTTCGAATCTCGGGCAGTATCGCCCTTGGACTGGAGTAGTACTTAATTGGAGGCGTTCTATAGGTTGCTCTGGGAATTTGACTTGGAATTACAGGAGGAGAGTAGAGATTGGATAAAAGGCTTGAGGGCGTACGGAGTTTTTGAGAAGCCACCACTTATGGTCAAGCTCACTTCTGTTCGCGAATAGCCGTACCAGTAGCCTTGCTTCTTATTCCACTAAAACTTCACGGTATTTACAGAGCAGCAGGGGATAGATTTGGATCGAAAGTTGGATGGGAGGTATTCAATTTTCGTTCACTATCGCAGAACGTTCAACTAAATCTAGATCCTCATAATTTAGATGGACTCCAATCGTTCGTCTTTTGCATTCCCACAATCTGTAATTTCGAAGCAAGTCATTGAAATTGGGCATAAATTGGAAAGTCATGTGACTGTTGGCCTGTTTATCGTTGTATCTTCCAAGTTGTCTAGGTCAATCGATTATCCATTGATGTCAATTAATCGTGAATTCGGTACCTCAGAGTTCTAAGGGTTGAACCTCTATTTCGCGATGGTTCTACTTTTGACATTCTTATACCAAGCTTTTGAGCTAAAAGTCTAGCTATACTGAATTATGACTGGAGTAAGATTGAATTAATTCAATTTATAAATTACCACGGAAGTAAGACTCTAATCTTATATTTGCTTGTTCTGCTTTAGTCTCTGGATGTGAGCAACTGCTGCTTTAGCCTGAGCTAAGGGTGAGTATACCTGAGTCGAGGATGAGCATACCTGCCGGAGCTGAGCCTGAGCAGAGCCTGAGCTTCCAAACGAAGTAAGCACGCCCTGAGTCAGCCTGCGCACATAATGTGGAACCCACCTGCATTTTGGCCTCCTATGCTTGAGTCAGCGGCCTTATTCTCTCTTTCTTGTACACCAATCTACCAACTACTCGGGAAGCGTTTAGAAGCTTTTAAGGTGGACGAAGATACCAGGTTTAAGTTTTTAGTTACTCTAGAATGAGACTTACCAGGACTTATGACATGCGAGCGAGACCCCCCAGCTATAATTGACTTATCCATTTTTGCCCGGGAATTCGTTTCTGCTCCCTTAGCCGGAGCAGATTCTGGATCCCTCTTTATGAAGAGCACGTGACTAGTAATTCAGCTCACAATCGTTTTTGACCTCTATTGTTCTACTGTAGTAGTAAAGGTTGAATGGCGGTCACTAGAGAGGAATTGAGAGGAATATTAAGGCGGTTATTGGCTAAGTGGTTCATCGACGACTACAGGAGTCTTTTCTTTCTTTAACGCACCCAATTTTGGTCACCTTCTACACATATCATGTGACATTGTTGCCCTTCACTCGTAAGTTATTTTCTCTTTCTTATTCTCATGCGCCTGTCTATCTCATTCTCGTAAGTACATTAACAAGCATCAAAGACCATTAAGGAAGGTATTACGTAGCCGACCGAGCTTCAAAGGCTTCCCAAAGATCTCAGCTGCAATACCTATCATAGGTATCTGACACTCCTACAACCAATTCTACAAGCCCTAAAACAAAAGCCTTTAAATCTCTAGAGCTGACATTATCTCCTTTCCACCTAAATGTGTCACCGATTCTGTCCAAAAATCTCCCTCAGCCCGAAGATTGTCAAACGAGGCTTGAGTGATTGGCCACTCGCAAAGAAGTCAAGTCTCGAGCCCGAAATACTTTCCCTCCTCCATACCACGTTCTCCGCTCTTTTCCGTCGTCTTTGGCCCGCGCTCTCGATGCTTAGCCTTGAGCTATGGGCTGAGCCATTCGAGCCAGCTGACCAAGCGCGTTGGTGGAGACGAGACATGGCGGAGGCTGTGAAGTGAGAAATGTCTCGGGGATTTCCGAGTCCCCTGGTCTTGACAAAGAGTCGCACCAAGCGATCGCTCCAATTTACGATTCTACCACCACGATTCTGCCTTCCTACCGGTGCAAGAGCGGTTGTTTAGCGCTTCGTATACCTGCACCGGATATTGCTGAGGAAGCATCGACTTCATCGGCACGTTCCGAGCACTGTCTCATGGCGTCGATAAACACACGCACTGGTGGCCTGCCGCTGCATCCAAATCCGAATCAAGTCTCCGACCACGGGATAGACTAATGGGACCCAAAAAAAAAACTCTGTAATTCTACATCTCTCCTCCTCCTATTCTTCCACCAAACAAGCGGATGGCCCAGATGGAGCCTCTTTCCATCATCGTAAGCTGTGTATCATTGCTCCGCTCGGTGATACAGCTCTCGTCCTACATTCGAAACTTTTCTGTGCAAGTAACAGAGGCCTCGAAAGAAATCTCCGCGCTCCAAGCGGACCTCTTGTTGCTAGAATCGCTCCTCACGACACTAAAATCTGAGATCGAAGGCGACCCGGCAAGCGAAAATGCCATCCCAGAAGAGACCAAACTTCTCATCACCGGAAGTATGGAGAGCTGCAAAGGCATGTCTGTTCGCATTTTGGAATTGCTCGAGAAGTTTGAAAAGAACAGTCTCGCCCGGCGCCTGGTATGGGCCGATCACGGACGCGCGGAGGCCTTGCGACTGCATGAGACTCTGAAAGGACACTGCACCGCGTTGAAGTTTGCCGTTCAACTCATTCAATTGTTAGTGAGCACCAAATTTTATTCCACTCATGTCTTAAACTGACAATAAATGGGGTTAAAGTTCCATCGGTAAGCAGGTGCTCAGTCAAACAACCACCATCGGTCGCAATGTCAATTTGGTCCTGGATATCGTGCGCGAAATAGAGACATTTAGATCATCAGATCTTAAAGTATACGACGGTTTCATGATGACAAAATATTTGGATAGTCTTTCGGATTGCGCTTGGTCGTGTTTCGATCCAGATGAGTTTGCGAGTATTCACGAGCGTGATATCCCGTACGGGCCAGACGATACACGCAGTATCGGAGAAGAAGTAGACTCCACTTATCAAACACCGCCAGCTGAAGAACTAATAGTCCAGATCGGTGATCTGGGTCCATCTGAATTTACACATAGCAAGAATACGGACCACGGAACCCAAGAGGGCCCTAGACTGCAGCAGGAAGGCCTATGCCTTGATAATGAACCCGAGAAGTCTTCCCCCAGAGATGTTTCAACGGCATCAGCTCTCCCACCCGCTTCAAATGAGAATGTAGAAGCTGTATCAAAGACGTCTGCCTCGAAGGAGAAAACACTACCAGGAGAGAAAGAAACCTCTTCAGCAACCGTATCAGCACGAACAGACGCACCCGCTAAATTGGAAGCCATTTTTATAAACAAACACGCAATCGAGCTGTCTAAACAGAACCGCAAAGTTCTTTCTCGAATCGCAGCTCGACAACTTGACAAAGAGTTGATGGCCATTAACAAATCTACAAAAGTGGGGGGTGTAGTTTGCCTCCTACAACAGGGGGCCGATGCTAATGCGAACCTAACCATCTACCAACAAATAAGTAACGACATTTGCGCCCCTCCTCTTTACCAAGCCATTGCTAATAGCAACTTTCCATGTGCAACGGCGCTGTTGCAATATGGTGCAGATCCAAACTGCGGATTTGGAAATCGGAGCCCTCTCCATCATATACTCAAGCAGCGCAACCATGGATTCACGTTACTCTTGTTACGTTTTGGGGCTGTGGTCGCTCTTCCTATGGTCAAAGACTGCGTGGTCACCGAGGATACCGAATTTCTCAAGCTGCTGCTGGAATTTGGGGCAGCTGTTGGACGAGACGAACTTCTCGTCGCTATCAAGCTCAGAAATGCGTTGCTTGTGGAGATTATATTGGACCAAGATGTCAAAGTCATGTCGAATGATCTTCAAGCGGCATTAGAACGGCAGGGGCGAGGTCTAGAGGCACTTTTTACAAGCTATGGGGTCTTCCCATCGCCGGAAATGCTAGAACTTGCTTTAGCTCGTGGGAATCATGCAATCACAACCCTTCTGCTGGATCGAGGTGCTGTTCCAAGCAACGACTTATTCACCATCATGCTTGCGGGTGACTCTGTCAAACAGGATGGTGATAAATCGCTAAGTGCTAGTTCAGTGGTGAGCATCGACCCGAAGACCATTGAGCTCCTTCTTGGTCACAAAGCTCAACCTAGGCCTACGGTTGCAACTTTAGACGCCGCGATAAATTTATTCAAGGAAATTAAGATGCCCATTTCGGCAGAGGAAACATTGGCTTGTGTCTTCAAAATCTTTCAACACGGGACACCAGCCGATAGTACCTCATCCGTCAATTGGGATAGCCTCCTTGCGAATGCTTTGAGGCTGCGACCAGCCGTTGAAGATCCAGATTTTTTACCATACTTCCGAAGAGCTAAATTCTTCTTTCTACAACTCACCATTGATAATGGTGCGAACGTTAACACTCCTTTGGTCCCACCAAAGGACCTTACAGCAGCTGATAGTTTAGAAAACTCAAGCTCACTGGGACTAGCCATCAATTCTGTTGAGCCTGAAGAGTGTTATAATGTGGTGCTGCTACTTTTACAAAGTGGCGCAGATCCCAACTACAATGACCTCGGAATTGGACCACTCGAACAAGCAACAGAATTAGGATATACTCCAGTGGTGGAGTTGCTGTTGCGGACAGGAGCCGTTTATGACAAAAAAACCTACGCTCCCTTGCTATATAAAGCGATTAGAAATAACTGGACTGAACTTGTTCTCGCCATGTTGAGTGCAATCGAACCAGCTAAGGGCAGATCGTCACAGGGGCTTCATCAGTATGAAGAGGAAGATAAAAGTGAGGCTGGTTCTCGAGATGCTAACAAGGCTCACCTTCTACTGAAACCCACCTGGGACCTTGGCAAGGCCCTGGCTGCTGCTAGCACACCTACCGTAGTTAAGATCATTCTCGATTCAAAGCCACATGCAGAAGTGCAGGAAACTATGTCTCGACGTGGGGCCGAATTCATACTCTCTTCAATTGAAAGAAACGAGTCAGCAATCACAAAGCTGCTTATCAATTCAAGTGCGAAGTTGGATATTGTCCTAGACTTAGCAATACATGCAAAGAAGGATAGGGTATACTATCAGGAAATTCGAGCATACGCAAATCTAAGATCCCCACCAATGCTATGGAAAACCAACCAAACGGGTCTCACACTTGAAGAGTGGGTTAGGGAATACAAGGTTGGTAACAAGCTAGATAAGCAACCACAGGTCACAGCCGATCGCCAAATCTCTGGTCTTCAAAATATTCAAGGTGCCCGCATAGGCCTGAAGGTCTTGGATACCATCATCCGGAATAACAACATGGAGCTGCTCACGATGCTATTACAATCCAGTCGCCTTACAATCAATATACCTCCCATCCACCCATGGTTTGAATTTTTCGTAGTCAAAGCAGTTGAGAAATCAAACCCAGAAGTCCTAGACCTGATGCTCGCGGTTGGTTTTCCATTTTGTCGAAAGTCAACTTTATTGATGATGCTACAAAGCGAGCTAGAAAGCCTTTACACGACATCATTGGCTCATCGGAAGCAAGATATCGAAATAATGATCCAGAACTCAAACCTGGATAAGACAGCACCCAAGCTTAGCAGGCAGATAATGCTTTGCCTCCTAAAGTCCCGGATTTTTTGCACTACGAAACTCAGTCGTGAGTTAATTGCAGAACATCTGGTGCCCAATAGCGAAGATCTTTTCAGGGCTCTATTTCAAACAATTGCTGCTGAGGAGCTTGTCACATATGTCGCCTTTCATATAGTCAACATATGCATCTTGCATTCGGGCAACTCAGATGACAAGAAGACTAATGGATACGCGAGCGATCTACTTCGGTACCTGGAAAAATATCACAAAGTGATGCGTGATGGCCTACTACTCTTCTATGCAGCTGTTGGGGAATGGCATAGGGTTGAAGAGCTACTCGATAATGGGGCAGACGTAAATGCCCACATTCATTATGCTGAAAGGGAAGACCTGCATGGGTGTCAGATGATGCATTTCAAGGGGCCATGTAAAAATTGTCCAAGGCGCATATGGAGATATGGCCATCCAGGATGCACGCCTTTATATCATGCAATCGACCAAGGAAACAAGGAATGGGTGGATCGGCTTATCAAACGTGGGGCAGACGTCAACTTTCAGCACAAAGTACCAGGCAACATGAAAGTTCCCGAATTGAGCAAATCAAAGGGATTCAGCAAGGCATTTATCGATAAGGTATCGAGGCGTGCCGAGCGAAGGCTATGGGAGGAGCTCGCGGGTTGTATACTTCACACGCCACTCCACTTGGCAGTCTATCGGAGCTACCACCGCCGAGCCGTGATAATAAAGGAGGCTCCCAGTATCGTCAAACTCTTGCACGACGCTGGAGCCTCCGAGGTTTCCGCGTGGATTGACAGGGAAACTATAAAGGGGGGAAACATAAAGGGTGAATACATTCAAGTGACTCCCCGTGAATTAGCGAAGCTTCTCAGCTAGGCTCACAGTTAGCCCAGTGTGCTCAGGACGCTACCAAGGTATGTCTTCCCTTAGTCCATCCGAGCAAACATAAAACGCTATTTTGCGTCATGGAGTCCCTGGTAGAGCCCAGGACCTTCCTAACGAGAGCCTAGTCTCCTTCAAAGCACATCCTCCGGCGAGATTGGGCTCACTATTTGCGGTCCCATGAGAGCTTCGCTTCTACTACCACATAATGGCCTCGTCTATATCCCAAGCTAATTAGAACACGATATGTTGTGTGCGTTTAATAAGTACAATTCGCGATTATAATGCCTTAATCCAGAGGCGAACCAATGGACCCTACCAGACGGTTAAGATTGGCTTGAACAAGTGTATCTATACATTCCATGTTACTGAAGCTGCTCCTTCCTTTTTGCTAGATATAAAGCAGAATTCATTAGGTCTCTGGAAGAGCTGGGACAGTTTAGCTATAATAGGACAAGGAATCTTTTATACTGCTTCGGCTAATTATAGTGGGATCGTGGGCTATAGAGTATTTTGAGAGAGTTTTCTATCAGAAACACTAAGCTTGCTAGAATTTGTATAGATCTCCCAGCGCCAGTAGACCCTGGCATGACACCTTTCTAGACGCGGCATCTGTGGTACAGTTCACTGACAAAGGGATACAGGATCACCTAGGCAGAGGTCAACCAAAAGTAAAGTCATGCGGGTGGTACCAAGGCACAGTGACGCTAAGAGCTTTGCGTGAATGGATCACACGGGGTGGAGGGACATGCCGTGGGAAGACAGCAAGGACATCGATTAATTCATACTATTATGAGAAAGAGATATCTTCCAATGATATGTTTCATTGATCTTTTAGAAAGGTCTAGAAGTGTTAAGTTGGCTATGCTGCACATCCGTTCTACAAAGTATACCATTGCTGCACTCGCAGCTCAGAAGGGAAAAAACCGCCTCGGGGACCAGCTCTTCACGTCTATGGCGCACACCACCAACAGATCTTGATTATTCCATAAACAGAAACTCCTCCAGCGCACCATCTTCGTTATATCTTTCGGCACCGCTTGCAAGCAGCAACGCAATAACTTGAATACATATCCGCTCTTCAGCATTCAATTCAATCTTGACATATTCGTATTGAGGTTTAGTTGCCGAGTTTTTCGAATGATCATATGCGCCTTCATATTCCCTCGCTTCAGGGTCCTGCTCAGTCTGGTCAAACGGTCCGCTCTTGGCATCGCTCGCCTTCAGAACTTCCGCCCATCTTTTGACATCATGTAGCGGAAGCCCTCCTCTCCCTTCTGTGCTACTAGCAGGTTCTTTGTCGCTGTGGCGATAGAAATCGTCTGATGCCAGCGAAACCAGATTCGTGGAAATAAACCCCTTCAGAGTACAAGCCAAATCCAGCGCCGAGAACCCATTACCACTGAGAACATTTACATCCGCTCCAGCTTCAACTAGTAAACTAATTTGTGCATAATTTTCAATATTGCCAGCGCATGGGTGCAAAGCTGTCACTCCTCTGGAGTTCTTAGCATTCAAGACCTCCGGTGTGCGAAATTGAGGTACTTGCAATGCCATTTCCAGGGCACCTAACCCTTCTTCTAAGACTGCAAGATGAATAACGATATCTTTATGACTTGGCCGAGCTAGCGGTAAAGCACCGTAGTCTAAAAGGAGGTCAATAAAATCTCGGCGAAGGCGTACGACAGCAAAAGCTATAGGTGTCAATCCCTGCCAATCTCTGTGATTCACAGTCGCTTTCGAGTGAACGGGATCGACTGTGGCACCACGTTCTAAGAGCAGTTGTCCAACTCCGTAGCTACCATAGAAAACTGCACAATGAAGTGGAGTCTCTCCATATGTCGTGGTCATGTTGATATCAACGCCGAGATCGAGAATCTGCCGAGCAACCCAGAGCTTGTCGTCTCTTGCAGCAAAATGCAGTACGTGCTTGCCACCCTTACTAGTTCGGTGGTCAAGATTGGCTCCGGCTTTAAGAAGACGGGCAATGATGTCGTTTTCCTCGTTATCAAGGTGGTTTTCCGTTATGAGGTTCAAGGGTGTTCGTCCATCGTTTTCGAATGAGGTAGTGGTGTTGACATTACAACTGTGAGAGATGAAGCATTGAAGCATGTGAGGTTTGTGATTTGTTGCTGCTTGCATGAGCGGTGTGAATCCAAGTTCTTCTGGCATGTCCAAAAGTGATGGTGCTGCTTCTGCCACAGTATTGATGCGCTCAACACCCAAGTCTTCTCCTGAAGCTTGAAACAGTCCATTGTTAGCCCATAGCTCGTTGTTTTCCATAACGCTAACGTCTAGGAGACAGTTTTGGTTTACGTCAAGGTCAATAAGGGCACCGTTCTTAATAAGCACCCTCACTTCGTTTAGCCTGTGGACCGATAAAGCATACTCTAATGGAGTCCTTCCATCAATATCAGTCCCCGTATGATTAATCTGCTCCGGCCAGTGTTGGAGAAGAAGGCCGATAACCTGATCTCTTCCACTAAAAATTGCATAATGCAGTGGAGCTGCACGGGGAAATGTTCCCGGGATATCAACGGATGGATGTGACCACTGCATATCAGTACATTTACCCATACCTGCGTGGGCAGCATAGAGTATCTCTGATGCTTCCACAAGGTCGACATTATCAAAAGCAACAAGTGTCACGGAGCAGGTAAATCACGTGCTACGAGCACGTAACACGCTTAGCAAAGCTCTCTATAAATACTCTCGTTTTACTTGAACACTACTTAGTTTTATAAAATATTATTATATACTTTACTTTATTTGAAAGAATACTATAATATATAATAGTTATAAGTTTAGAGTTACTTATATATTAATAAAATAATATATTATATAGTAATTATATATTTATAAGCTTAAAGTTATATTCTTGAATTA